>Ga0070752_1001575_pt1 | contig 15818 bp, 14 predicted proteins | sample VirMetDEL_Aug_30_FD_77440 | JGI IMG/M metagenome (GOLD analysis project Ga0070752, IMG submission 77440) | Aqueous microbial communities from the Delaware River and Bay under freshwater to marine salinity gradient to study organic matter... | ecosystem: Environmental > Aquatic > Marine > Coastal...
GCGTTGAGGAAGTCCATCAGGCCCACGGTGTACACCAGCGAGGTGTCCTGAAAGAGGATGATGCTCTGCTGCAGCAGCAGCGGGGTCATCTTGCGGAAGGCCTGCGGCAGGATGATCAGGCGCATGCTCTGCCCGTAGGTCATGCCCAGGGCCGAGGCAGCGCCCATCTGCCCCTTGGGGATGGCCTGGATACCGGCACGGACGATCTCGCAGAAGTAGGCCGCCTCGAACATCACGAAGGCCACCAGGCACGAGCTGAACGCCCCGACCGGGGTGTCCTCACCCGTGATCCAGCGCAGGATGAACGGCACCGCGAAGTAGAACCAGGTGATCACCAGCAGCAGCGGGATGGAGCGGAAGTAGTTGACGTAGGCGGCGGCAATGTTCGCCAGCAACTTGCTGTGCGACAGGCGCATCAGCGCCAGTAGGGTGCCCAGCACCACGCCGCCAAGCACGCCCAGCACCATCAACTGCAGGGTCACCAGCATGCCGTCCCACAGGCCCGGAAGGGCCGGGAGGATCGCGGAGAAGTCCATCATTTACCCCCTACGGAAATCAGGCCCGGCACGGCGACCTTCTTCTCGATCATGCGCATGATCATCATCAGGCTCATGTTCAGCGTGAAGTAGATCAGGGTGGCCAGGGTGAAGGCCTCGAACAGGTTGGCGCTGAACTCGGCGGTCTGCTTGGTCTGCGCCAGCAGTTCCATGAGGCCGATCAGCGACGCGACCGAGGAGTTCTTGAAGATGTTGAGGAACTCGCTGGTCAGCGGCGGAATGATGATGCGGTAGGCTTGCGGTAGCAGCACGTTGGTGTAGATCTGCGGCAGGCGAAACCCCATGGCGTAGGCCGCGGCGGTCTGGCCCTTGGGCAGCGCCTCGATGCCGGTGCGTACCTGCTCGCAGACCCTGGCGGCGGTGAACAGGCCGAGGCACACCACCACCGAGAGGTAGGCCGAGGTGGCCGGGTTGAGATCCTGCTTGAACCACAGTTCCAGCGGTTCGGGCAGCAGGTCCGGCACCAGGAAGTACCAGAGGAACAGCTGCACCAGCAGCGGCACGTTGCGGAAGACTTCCACATAGGCGGTGGCCAGGCCGGACAGCCAGCGGTTTGGCAAGGTACGCATCACGCCGAGCAGCGAGCCCAGCGCCAGGGCGATGATCCAGCCGGCCAGGGCGATGGCGATGGTCCAGCCCAGGCCGGTGATGAACCAGTCCAGATAGGTCTCGCTGCCGATACCGGTGGACTTGAAGTAGATGCCCCAGTCCCAGTTGTAATTCATTGCGGGTTCCCTCGGGTGAGGATGCGATCTGCTGTGCGTCGGCTCTGCTGCGTTGCTACGACCAACGGGAGTAACAGCCGCAGGCTGGCCCGAAGGTTGAGCAACGCGAGTCAAGCGGCTTCAGCTCGCGAGATCGTCAGTACGGCTACGATGACGAAGCGTGAGAGCAGGCAACGGTTGCCCGTGTCCGCTCAGGCGGACGGTCTCGGCTTCGTCAGAAATTAGGTTGGGGAAGCCAGTGGCTTCCCCGGAGTCCCCGGGCCGTCACGCCTTGTGAGCGTGGCGGCGTGTCACCGTCAGATCTGTTCTGCAGACTTGTCGGTCGGTTCGGCGATCAGCTTCTTCAGCTCGTCGCTCATGGGGAAGTTCAGGTTCAGGCCCTTCGGTGGTATGGGCTGCTGGAACCACTTGTCGTAGATGCCGTTGATCTCGCCAGAGGCGAAGGTGGCGCTGATGGCCTTGTCGACCACTTGCTTGAAGCCCGCATCACCCTTGCGCACCATGCAGCCGTAGATCTCGAAGGATTGCGGGGTGCCGACCACGGCCCAGTCGTCCGGTTTCTTGGCCTTGGCCATTTCGCCGGCGAGCAGGGCGTCGTCCATCATGAAGGCCACGGCGCGGTTGGATTCGAGCATCAGGAAGGACTCGCCGTGATCCTTGGCGGAAATCACGTTCATGCCCATCTTCTTCTCGGCATTCATCGACTTGATCAGGCGCTCGGAGGTGGTACCGGCGGTGGTCACCACGTTCTTGCCCTTGAGGTCTTCGAAATCCTTGATACCGCTGGTCTTCTTGGTCAGCAGGCGGGTGCCGACCTCGAAGATGCCAACGGAGAAGTCGACCTGCTGCTGGCGCTCGATATTGTTGGTGGTGGAGCCGCACTCCAGGTCCACGGTACCGTTCTGCACCAGCGGGATGCGGGTCTGCGAGGTCACCAGGTTGTAGCGCACCTTGAGGTCAGGCATGCCCAGTTCCTGCTTCAGCGCCTCGACCACTTTCAACTGCAGGTCGTGGGAGTAGCCGATCGGCTGGCGCGAGTTGTCGCCGAAGTAGGAGAAGGGAATGGACGAGTCGCGATGGCCCAGGGTGATGGTGCCGGAGTCCTTGATCTTCTTCAGGGTGCCGGTCAGCTCCTCGGCGATCACTGGAGTGGAAAGAACAGCTGCGGCGATGGCCACGCCCAGTACACGGTGGAAGGTACGCATGAATCGAGTCCTCGATGTTGTTGTGATGGCGCGGTCACGCCACTTTGCTCAGGGAATGTCTATCGCATTCCTGAAGTGACTTGAGCAGGTTGCATGCCAGCACTTTCGAGGTGTTCGAATTTAAGATAAATGTTTGTTTTATATTGAGTTTGTTCTGTTGTTCGAGCGAGGGGTCTGATGTTTCCGTTCGCCGTTCCGACTATTGCCGGGCTGTGCGTTCGGAAATCCGAATGACGCCGCTGCTGTGAGCGCGCCCCCTCGACCTGTCAGCTGCGTTCGTTGCGCAACTCATCGATTCGGTTGTCCTTGGCTTGCCACAGCTCCGATACCCAACGCTGCATCTGCTGGCGAAACGCGGGGTCGTTCTCGTAATCGCCCTGCCACAAGCTCGGGTCGAGTTCGCGCGTCTGGATGTCGATGATCACCTCGGGGACCTGGCCGCTGAGCAGCGTCCAGAACCCGGGCACCCGTTTGCCGGGGTAGACCAGGGTGACGTCCAGCACCGCGTCGATCTGTTCGCCAAGGGCAGCTAAGACGAAGGCCACGCCGCCGGCCTTGGGCTTGAGCAGGTAGCGATAGGGCGATTGCTGCTGGGCCTGCTTGGCCGGGGTGAAACGGGTGCCCTCCAGATAGTTGACCACGGTGACTGGCAGGTGCTTGAACTTCTCGCAGGCGGCCTTGGTGATCTCCAGATCCTTGCCCTGCATATGCGGATTCTTCGCCAGGAAGGCCTTGGAGTAGCGCTTCATGAAGGGATAGTCCAAGGCCCAGAAGGCCAGACCGAGCAGCGGCACCCAGATCAGCTCCTGCTTGAGGAAGAACTTGAAATAGGGCGTCTTGCGGTTGAACGCCTGCACCAGTGCCGGAATGTCGACCCACGACTGATGGTTGCTGATTACCAGATAGGAGGCATCGCGGCGCAGTTCGGCGTTGCCGCGAATGTCCCAGTGCGTCGGGGTGAGCAGAGCGAAGGTGCGTTTGCAGTTTTCCGCCCAGAATTCGGCCACCCACATCACCCCGCGCGAGCAGGCGCGACGCGCGGTTTGTCCCGGCAGGACGAACTTGCCCAGGGCGATCAGCAGCAGCGGGCCGATCAGCAGCAGGGTGTTGCTCAGCAGTAGAGCTATATTGAGTAGGCCGGTCAGCAGGGGGCGCATATCAACTCCTCGGCAGGCGCGAAGCTACCATCATAAGCACCTGCAGAATTTGTCTCAAAATTACGACTGATGGCCTATGGCTATTAACTGGCAAGACCTTGATGCTGGTCAGTGTGAAATCTAAGTGGATTGTCCGACAATGCACGGGCATTGGCCGCGGACCCTCCCGCCAACCTGTTCTGGATTGACTCGATGTTGAAACGCATTGCAGTGGCCGATCTGCGTATCGGCATGTATATCCAAGAGTTTTGCGGTTCCTGGATGGATCACCCGTTCTGGAAGTCCAAGTTCGTTCTCAACTCCGACAAGGATCTCGCCCGCATTCGCGACAGCGCGATCAGCGAATTGTGGATCGATGTCAGCAAGGGTGAGGATGTCGCGGCAGGTGTACAGGCGGCAACCGAGGCCGAGGTGGAGTGTGAGGCGCAGGCGCGTCTTCTGGCGGCCATCGAACCACCCAAGGTCAAGGTGCTGTCCATGGAGCAGGAGCTGGAGCAGGCAATGAAGCTCTGCGCGCGCTCCAAGCAGGCGGTAATGGAAATGTTCAGCGATGCGCGCATGGGCCAGGCGCTGCAGTTCGAGCAGGCGGAGTTGCTGGTCGAGGAGATCTCCAAGTCGGTCATGCGCCATCCCAATGCGCTGATCAGCCTGGCAAGGCTCAAGCACAGCAACGAATACACCTACATGCACTCGGTGGCCGTGTGTGCGCTGATGATTGCTTTGGCGCGGCAACTCGGCCTGCCTGAGGCTGCCGTGCGCGAGGCCGGCCTGGCCGGCCTGCTGCATGACATTGGCAAGATGGCGGTACCGCAGGACCTGCTGGACAAACCCGGCAAGCTAAGCGACAGCGAGTTCGCCGCGATACGCAAGCACCCGGAGGAGGGGGGCAGCATTCTGATCGCCAGCAAGCAGGTCAGCGCTCTGGTGCTCGATGTCTGTTTGCATCACCACGAAAAGGTCGACGGCAGCGGTTATCCGCATCACCTGCAGGGCGAACAGATCAGCCTGCTGGCGAAGATGGGCGCGGTCTGCGACGTGTATGACGCCATCACCTCGAACCGTCCGTACAAGCAGGGCTGGGACCCGGCCGAGTCGATCCGCAAGATGGCCGAGTGGAAGGGGCACTTCGACGAGGTGGTGTTCCAGGCTTTCGTCAAGACCGTCGGCATCTACCCGGTCGGCGCGCTGGTGCGCTTGCAGAGCGGGCGCCTGGCCGTGGTCATCGAGCAGAACCCCAAGGCGCTGCTGGCGCCGAGGGTCAAGGTGTTCTTCTCGGCCAAGTCGCGTCTGCCGCTGCCGCAGAGCGTCGTGGACCTGAGCAAGATCACCGATCAGGACCGCATCGTCGGCCGTGAATCGGCCGAGGAATGGGGCTTCGAACGGCTCGACGAGCTGTGGTCCGGGATGGAGCTGGAGGGGCGCGGTCGCTAGTTCGGGTGCAATACCCGGTTAGAAAATACCTGGCGCATGCAGCACGCTGTAACGCTTTCGGCGGAACATGACAGGCGCGCAGCAGTCGGAGGTTCGGTCACCGCAAACGAGAGGACCGAACCTTGAAATACGCTCTGCTTCTGCTGGCCGCCGCGATCAGTCTGCCTGCCATGGCCGATGAACAACCGGACCTTTACGGCCGCTACGAACTGATCAAGCTCCCCGCTCTGGGCCAGACCCTCAAGGCCAAGATGGATACCGGCGCGATGACCGCCTCGCTGTCAGCCAAGGACATCGAACCCTTCAAGCGCGACGGCGAGGACTGGGTACGCTTTCGCCTGGCTGTCGACGGCGCCGAGAACACGGTTTACGAGCACCCGCTGGTACGCATCGCCGAGATCAAGAAGCGCACCGAGGAAGGTGACACCGAGGCCAAGGAAGTCGCCTACTCGCAGCGCCCGGTGGTCGAAATGCCGATCTGCCTGGGCGAGGAAGAGCGCACCATCGAGGTCAACCTGACCGACCGCAGTACCTTCAGCTACCCGCTGTTGATTGGCGCCAGTGCCATGCGCGATCTTGGTGCGGCAGTGGATCCTGCCGAACGCTACACCCGCGATCGTCCCCAATGCTGAGTTAATTGTCGCATTTCGGGAAAGGCTAATACCCATTGGCCAGTACACTCGGCGAGAGTGCCCAGTGACCACTTCCTTGCTCTAAGGGGCGTCGGGCCTGTTTTTTGCTTCGTATAGATGCTTTCCAGGCCTGTAGGCCCTTTAGGTCGTTGAGGTGTCGCTATGACGGGAGTACTCAAGCCGGGTGTACGGCTGTTGCAGCGTTTCAGTTTCGCTCGCAAGTTCCAGTTGGTGTTCCTGTTGTTCGCGCTTCCGCTGGGCTACGCGCTGTGGGTCATCGCGAGTGACTACCTGTCGCGCCTGCAGTCTGTGGACTACGAGGTGGAAGGTGCGCAAGCGCTGGAGCGCATGGCGCAGGTGCAGCAAGAGCTGATCGCCCAGCGCACCCTGCTGGCACGCTGGAAAGGCACCGAGGATGCCGCGCAGGGCCTGTTGCTGCAGCGCGAAGGCAAGCTCGACGAGGCACTGCAGCAAGCAGCCGAGCCGCTGCAGAGCGAGCTGATCAGTGATCAGGCGCGCCAGCATTTTCAGGCCTTGCAGGATGAACGTGCCGGATTGCGCGCCGCCGGGCTGACCAAGGTTCCCCTGCCCGATGCGCTGGAGCGTTATCAGAAGGCGCTGCTGTCGCTGATCGCCCTGCGCGAGCAGGTGGCGACCGACAGCACGCTGATCCTCGACCCGCGCCTCGATACCTACCTGATGATGGAGCAGATCACCTACATCATGCCGCGCCTGCTCGAACAGCTCGGCACCTTCGCCGCTCAGGGCCACGGCGCCGTGGTCTCGCAGCACTTCACCCTGCAGAGCCGTGTGCTGATCCGCGATCTGCGGCGCAACCTAGACGAGCAAAGGGCGCAGTTGGTCAAGGCGCAGATCACCCTGTCGCGCGAGGCGCCGCGAGCCATGCGCCAACTGAGCGAGCCCTTCGATGCCTCGCTCAAGGCGTTCGACGAATTCCTTGCCCAGATCGACCGCGACATGTTCGAGTCCAGCCCCATGGCGCTGACACCCGAGCAGTTCGTCCAGCGCGTCGAAAGCCTGGAAACTCAGCTGCAAGGGCTGCAGCAGGCACTCTATCTGCAGTTTTCCGCCAGCCTCGGTCAGTACCGGCAGCGGGCGCTGTGGTCGATGATCGAGGTGGTCGGTGCTTTCAGCGTTCTGACCCTGCTGGCGATGTACGTGCTGATGTGCCTGAACGCTTCGATCCGTATCAGCACCAGCAACATCATCGATGCTGCACGCGGGCTGCGTGATGGCGACCTGCGCGTGCGCATGGAGGTCAACGGTCGTGATGATCTGGCTGCCATCGCCCAGGCACTGAACACCGCCGTCGAGCAGATGCGCGACTCGCTGCAGGGCGTCAACCACGAAAGCCAGCAGCTGGAAGGCACGGTACAGCTGCTCGGCGGCCAGGCGCGCGATGCGCTCGACGCCGTCGAGCAGCAGCAAGCGCAGATGAGCCAGATCGCCACTGCGGCGACGCAGATGGCCGCCACGGCGCAGAGCGTGGCGCAGAGCTGCGAGCAGGCGTCGCTGGAGGCGCAGCAGACCCGTGAGGTGGCGCTCGGCAGCAATCAGCGTAGCGAGCGCACCAGTGCCAGCATGCGTCACCTCAGTGCTCGCCTGGGCGACAGCGCGGCGGCGTTGCAACAACTGCGTGACCAGACCCAGCAGATCAACCGTGTGGTCGAGGTGATCAAGGGCATCGCCGAGCAGACCAACCTGTTGGCGCTCAACGCTGCCATCGAGGCGGCCCGTGCGGGGGAGGCCGGTCGCGGTTTTGCCGTGGTCGCCGACGAAGTGCGCTCGCTGTCCAGGCGCACCCAGGACTCGACCCAGGAAATCGCCCAGACCGTGGACAACCTGCAGCGCGTGGTCGGCCAGTCTGTCACCCTGATGGAGGAAGCCTGCAGCCAGGCCGATGGCGACATCGGCAGCGTGCTGGCCATGGGCGATGAGCTGCAGAACATCGTCGATTCGGTGCAGCGCGTCAGCGACCGCCTGGCGCAGATCGCCACGGCCGCCGAGCAGCAGGCGGCCACCGCCGATGAGGTCAGTAGCAATATCCAGCAGGTCGACCAGGCCGCCGGCCAGTTGCTCGATGGCGCCCAGGCCGTGAGCAGCGCCGCGGAACAGCTGCGCAGGGGCAGCCTGGGGCTGGCGCAAAATACCGGACGCTTCAGTCTCGACTGAGGTCGAGGCTGACCTGGCTGGCCAACTCTGTTAAAAACAATGCAAACAACACGGAGCCCCAGCATGAAAACGGTTGCCGAAGTCCTCAGAACCAAGTCAAACGCCCTTCTCTACAGCATCGACGCAGATGATTCCCTGCTCGACGGCCTGCGCATCATGGCGGAGAAGGGCATCGGCGCCCTGGTGGTGATGTCCGGCGGGCGCCTGGTGGGCATCGTCAGCGAGCGTGACTACGTGCGCAAGGTCGCCCTGGCCGAGCGCTCCATGCTGGGTGCCAAGGTCAGCGAAATCATGACCCGCGACGTGATCACCGTCGGCGCACGCGACAGCCTGCAGCACTGCATGGAACTGATGACCGAGCGCCGTCTTCGCCACCTGCCGGTGCTGGCTGAAGGCGAGCTGATTGGCCTGCTTTCCATCGGTGACCTGGTCAAGGAAACCATCGCCGAGCAGGCTGACCTGATCCGCCAGCTGGAGCAGTACATTCGCGGCGAGCACTGAGCCGCCGCCCGCTCGCTCCCGGTTCCGAACCTGATCCGGGAGCATCCGCTTCGTGTCGGCACGAATTCATTCGCGATAATGGCAAGGCGCCAACCTGGCCCGGATGCAATCCGCGGCACGTGCGTAGGCGCATACCAGGCCTGAGCCTTGACGCCCGCCCCGGCCCCCGGCAGTCTCCTGCCGTCGCCCCCAGGTGCAGGACGCCCGATGCCGCAGATACTCATAGTCGAAGACGAAGCCGCGATTGCCGATACGCTGGTCTATGCCCTGCAGGCCGAAGGCTTCGTCACGCACTGGTCGAGCCTGGGCGGCGAAGCGCTGACGCTGCTTGAGGACGGCGCCTTCGACCTGGCCATTCTCGACGTTGGCCTGCCCGATATCAGCGGTTTCGAAGTGTGCAAACGCCTGCGCCGTTTCTCCGAGGTTCCGGTGATCTTCCTTACCGCGCGCAGCGAGGAAATCGATCGCGTGGTGGGCCTGGAAATCGGCGCCGACGACTACGTGGTCAAACCCTTCAGCCCGCGTGAAGTAGCGGCGCGGGTCAAGGTCATCCTCAAGCGTATTGCCCCGCGTGAAGTGCCGGCGGCCAGCGTGTCGAACCTGTTCCAGGTCGACGATGCAGCCTTTCGCATTCACTACCACGGCCAGGCGCTGAGCCTGACCCGTCACGAATTTCGCCTGCTGCGCACGCTGCTTGGCCAGCCGCGCCGGGTCTATTCCCGTGAGCAATTGCTCGATGCCCTCGGCGTGGCCAGCGAAGCCGGCTACGAGCGCAACATCGACAGTCATATCAAGAGTGTGCGCGCCAAGCTGCGCGCCATCGCTCCGAGCGAAGAGCCGATCCAGACCCATCGCGGCCTCGGTTACAGCTACGAGCCTGAGATCTAGAGAGGCTCTTACCATGCCGCTGGGCGTACGCATCTTCCTCGTCTACTTTCTGTTCGTCGGCCTGGCCGGCTGGTTCGTGCTTAGTACAGTGATGGACGAGATTCGCCCGGGCGTGCGTCAGAGCACCGAGGAAACCCTGGTCGACACCGCCAACCTGCTGGCCGAGATCCTGCGTGACGAGGTCAAGGCCGGCACTCTGGGCCAGGGGCGCCTGAACGATGCGCTGGAGGCCTATGGTCAGCGCCAGCCACAGGCGACCATCTGGGGGCTGACCAAGGCCGAGGTCAATCACCGCATCTACGTCACCGACGACCAGGGCATCGTCCTGCTCGACTCCACCGGCCAGGCCATTGGTCAGGACTATTCGCGCTGGAACGACGTGCTGCTGACCCTGCGCGGTCAGTACGGCGCGCGCTCGACCCGTGAAGACTCGAACGACCCAGACTCCTCGGTGATGTACGTGGCGGCGCCGATCAAGGACGGCGAACGGATTATCGGCGTGGTCTCGGTGGCCAAGCCCAACCGCACCCTGCAGCCCTATATCGAGCGCTCGCAAACGCGCCTGGGCTGGCTCGGCGCCGGGTTGATCGGCCTCGGCCTGCTGATCGGTGCGGCGCTGTCCTGGTGGCTCAGCGCGGCGCTGGGCAAGCTCACCCGCTATGCCCAGGCGGTCAGCGAAGGGCAGCGCGCCGAGGCGCCGCAAGTGCGCGGCGGCGAGCTGGGGCAACTGGCCGTGGCGGTCGAGCGTATGCGTACCGAACTGGAAGGCAAGGCCTATGTCGAGCGCTACGTACATACCCTGACTCACGAACTGAAAAGCCCGCTGGCCGCGATCCGTGGCGCTGCCGAACTGCTCGACGGCGACATGCCGCCCGAGCAGCGTCAGCGCTTCGTGGCCAATATCCAGCAGGAAAGCGCGCGCCTGCAAAACCTCATCGAACGTCTGCTGCACCTGGCCCAGGTTGAACAGCGTCAGGGCCTGGAAGAGCGCGTGACGGTGCCGTTGGCGCCACTGGTCGACGAATTGCTGCAAGCGCAGCAGGCGCGTATCACCGCAGCCCATCTGCAGATCGATCAGGTTGTACCCGCAGGCCTCAGTCTGCGTGGCGAGCGTTTCCTGCTGCGCCAGGCGCTGGCCAACCTGCTGGACAACGCCCTGGACTTCACCGCGCCCGGCGGGCTTATCCGCATCACCGCCGAGCGCCAGGGCGACCGCATCGAGCTGCGCCTGTTCAACCAGGGCGATGCCATTCCCGAGTACGCACTTGAGCGCCTGACCGAGCGCTTCTACTCACTGCCGCGCCCCAACGGCGGCCGCAAGAGCACCGGACTGGGGCTGAACTTCGTGCAGGAAGTGGCCGAGTTGCATGGTGGCGAACTGCAGATTGGTAATGTCGAAGGTGGTGTGGAAGTGCTGCTGGCATTACCCGCCTAGATTGCGCTGTAGGAGCCGCTTCAGCCGCGAAGCTTCCGGGCTGTTTAGCTGCGTAGTGATTGTCCGGGCTATTTGCTGAGCGCCGGGCCTGCATGCCTAGATTTTGATTCCCGAGATCAATTGCCGCGCGAACTGCAGAGTGGCCATTTTTTGCAGCGCAAATCTTGCGCTATTCATGCTGAAGCACATTTATTAGTTTTCCAAATGGATCACGAACATAAAACCTGCGAACGCCCCAAGGTTCTGATACGGGGCCGTACTCGATGTGAATGTTTTCAGCGGTTATTCGCTCCAGCACAAGGTCAAGATCGTCTACCTCTATAGATAAATCCGGAACGGGTGTTCCTGATCCGCCTTCATAAGCGACACTGATCTGTACTTCCATTTTTTCACCGGAAGTAAAAGTTTTTATCCAACCGTGATCCATGATGAGTTTGAGGTCGAAGACGCGTTCATAAAATTTACTGGCTTCATCTGTGTCTGCTGCCGCCACATTTGAAATTATTCTTTTTACCTTCATCGAGTCGACCCTTGGTAGCGTGCTGTGCGCTGTAACCCTAGGTTAAGTGGCGGGCCTTAGCCAGTGCCAGCGAACGAATTGAATCGCTTGTTATATGATATTAATTGAGCGAAAAGGGGATTTATTCATATTCGATTTTTCCCTGTTTTTATGTCATCAACGCAACCTCTCCATAGCGTTGATATGGCTAAAAAATATGTTCCTTTTGCCTGATCTTTAGAGCTGGACCGTCGATGGCGATCCGTGCGAGTGGGCGTCGGCCATGAGCGACGGCTGCTCAAGACACGCAAATGTTTGCGTACACTTGAACAGGCCCTAGGCCGGTAGATGACAAACCGCTTCGATGTTGTGTCCATCTGGGCCGATGACGAACGCGCCGTAGTAGTTCGCATGGTAATGCGGACGCAGCCCAGGAGGACCGTTGTCCTTTCCGCCTGCGGCCAGCGCAGCCTCATAGAACGCATCTACTTCCATGCGATTCTGGGCCGTGATGGCAATGTGGAGATGAGTAGGCTTCTCCGAGGACTCGCAGAGCCAGAGCGACGGCTTGCCGTTGCGGCCGATTCCAACGCTGTGAGGCCCTTCCATGGCGACGGAGACGCCCAGTGGTTGCAATGCCTTCAGGAAGAAGGACCTGCTTTCGGCCAGGCTGGTGACCCCAATACCCAAGTGATCAAACATGCATCTCTCCCGCGTGGATTAGTGTTGGGCGTCCTCTGCGACCTAACGTTTGTTTAAGGGGCGGGCTTTAGCCTGTCCCGAGTGAGCGAAGCGAACGGCTTAAACAACATGTTATGCATATACCTGCGTCAATGCCCCTGCAACGAAACACAGTAGACCGATAGCTGACCCTATGGCGGGTATGCTAAACCAATATTTTTTAGACAGTATGAAATATGTTAATGAAATGATTGGCGCAGCGTTCATGAAAAATAGGGAGCTTTCCAAGAAGGAAATATAGGAGATTGATAAATATAAATAAGTGACTGAGAAAAATAGTATGCCGATGCCGTGGCTGATATTAAAGCCAACCCATGCACGCCACATATTTGTTTCTTTTGTTATAGCTAAGGTCGACTCTTTCATGAGGCTCATAACGCCAGATTTGTATGGTATTAGCTTTTTAGGCTTGTACGTGTCTGTGATTGTGTAGACCGTATGCAGGATGCCAAGTGCAAGGAATGGTATGCAGCCTGCGATGTATAAGTATTTTGTGAACACGCGAAATTCCTTGTATGTGCATGACGATTAAGCTCGGGGCGGGCTTCAGCCCGTCTCAGCGAACGAAGTGAGCGGTTTGAGCCAGTAGTTAGGTGAGCCACTGCCACTTACTGGAAATTCCGGAATATGCTTTTTCTGCCGTGTTCTTAACCTGTTCAATTGAGTCTCCACCGCCAGCGGCAAGAACCTCCCACTGCTCATTGCAATAGAAAAGGAGATAGTCGCCCTCTCCTGGATTCTGGCATATGGAGAGCTTTGGTACGGGGCCTATAAGCTTTCCATCTACGTATGTGGAAATTCTGCCTGTATAGGTGACAGATTCATCAACGATGGCAAAAGCTATTACCTTTGCGGAGTCTTGAATGGCGGGCGGTCTAGGTCTGTCCATGGTTACCTAACGTTTGGCTAAGGAGCGGCCGGAAGCGCAGCTTACGGACGTCCCGAGTGAGCGGAGCGAACGATTTGAATTTGTTAGGCATAACTGACGCAAGGTTCACCAAATGCATCCTTGAATCTAAAAATATCTTTACCGATTACGAATATCCGAAATCTTGGATCATTTTGTGCTCGATATGCAGGTATATCATTGCGCACAAACCGAATGCCAAGGCAGGAGAGCTTGGACTCCATTGATTGAGCCAAATTTTTATCTTTGTAAAAACCTACGATGTGCCAATGCTCCATTTTGATAATGTGGTCATAGAAAAATTTACAGGCTTCTTCTTCAGATATTGAACTGAATATTGGCGGGTAGTCTATTCCGCGCTCTGTGTAAAAAACTGACCAAGCACCATCTTTATTGCATAGGCAGTACATGTCACTGCCGCAACTGTTTATAGCGAAATTTTGAGTGCTGCAGCCTTCGGCAATTAATTGTTTGTACGTTTCTAAGGTATCCATGCCTTTGCCTAATTATAAATAGACACCAAATGGTGCATAACCTGCTACCGGGTTTTGGTGGATAACCTTCCTGGTCATTCTCGAAATCCTTCTCTATCTCGCAGGCTGCAGCGAGGCGGTGGGGTGTTTGGCAGGTTATACACCATGTCGGATAACCTCTGGCAAGTCGTGTTCAGGCGTGTCTTGCAGGTGCTCCCGATCTTCCTCGCGGGTGTCGTTACGCTCAATCCAGACTACGGCTTTCAGGCCGCAATGATCGCGGATAAAACGGAATGCCGCCCAGCCGATCCTAAAGGTCGGGTTGCGGTTCGGTAACTGGGAAAAGGGGACAGATTTATTTTTAGGAGGTGATGGCGCAGCGCCATAAATAAATCTGTCCCTTTTTTGAATTGCTGACGTATTGGTTTCGCCCTGCCGGTCGAGTCACTTTTGTCTTGGCAAAAGTAACCAAAACCGCCCGCCCCGCCATCCGGCCCCGGCTTCGCCGGGGTTCGTTCGCTCCATCATCGTTCCAGAGGCACGCTGCGAAGGGCCATCCCTGGCCCATCGCAGCTCTCGCGGCATCCATGCTGCTCAACCTCTTCCACGACGATTCCTCTCACCCTCCTGAAGGGGCTACTCGCGCGCCTGATGCATCTGTTCTTGTCGCAGGATGCGCCATGCGTACCGAATTTTATGCACTGTAAGTTGCAAGGACAGTAAATAAATCTGTCCCCTTTGTTTCTTTGCATAAGGGGCGCATTTGGAGCGTAGCCCGAAGGGCAGGCCGGAAAATGCCGTCGCACTCCATGCAATTGTTATGTTTCGTCTTTAGAGGCATCGTCGATGAGAGTCTTGTTCCGCATGATCTGTACCGACGCATTTTCTGCAAAGGAGATCGTTGTTTGAGGAAATGGAATATCTATGCCTGCTTGGTCGAATCGACGTTTTATGTTCGCATACGAGTCGCACTGCAAAATGAAACCGTTGCCTGAATTTTCCGCCCATGCCCAGGCTTTTAGCGTAATGGCGGAATCGCCAAGGCTAGTGAGGCGAACGACAACAACCGGAATGCTATCTCGTTTTTGCTCCTCTGTGCGTTGATCTATTAACAATGGATGTCCGCTTATCTCTTCGGTCATTATTGTCATTGCCAGGTTAAGATCGGATGAGTAACCGACACCAACTTCGATAAATGTACAAACGCGGTTGTCAGTGTGGTTCGTGTTAATGATCACTTGGCTGCTTATTTGTGAGTTTGGAATGATTACACGGTTGTTTTCGAAATCCCTTATGATGGTTTCTCTTAGCGTAATGTCTTCGACGATTCCAGTGTAGTTCCCTGATAGCGTGATTTTGTCTCCGATACGGAATGGTCTAAAGAAAATGATCATAAATCCGCTTACAATATTCCCCAAAACCTGCTGAGATGCCAGTCCGCCGACAACGGTTAGAATACCGGCTCCAGTCAGCAATGAGTGCCCGACAATCTTTAGTTCAGGGATGTGAGTTAGGGATGCCCCAATACCCGTGCCATAAATAACAACGGTTATTAATCTTTGCGCAAAATTAAGGATAGTGGTGTCTAAGGAGTCGCGTGCTAATTTTGACAGCGATGCCCTTCTAACTGCAACGTGGGCAACCCAATTCACAATTACCGTAATGGCTAAAATTACCCCAACAACAGCTAGTTGTCTGAACTCGGCAGGAACATAATCGTAAATTGATGTCATAGGGCTACTTTGGGGTCAGGAAACATAACGTTTGGTTAAGGGGCGGGCTATAGCTCCTCCCAGTGAGCGCAGCGAACGGTTTGAGCCAATTTTTAGCCGCACTGTTGTACAATTAAATTTTGCATATAGCCATTGTCTTCAATGGCGAGTGGATATTTATTTTTGTTGAACAATTGTTGAAGCTTAGGAAGACTGTTGGCTTCTTCATAAGCGACCTGGCATGAAGCCGAATCAAATAAATTTCTTAGCTTGGCCTTGACGACTGGAGCCAGCCTCGGGGAGGCGCTAACAAAGATAGAAACTATGTCTAGTTGATCTGTGAGGTCTCGGTACATATCAATCGCAAAGAGATTTTTAGGCTCATTCCTGTTTAAGAAAACATACACATCGCCTTGGCCGATTTCTGTTTGATAAAAATATTTCTTATATAGATGGTTTATGTCCACATCTAGACCTAAAAACTCAATTGCCGACTGAATTTCTGTATTGGCCTCAAAGTCATCGTCGCTGTTGCCACGCCAACGCACTAAATCGCTCATTGATACTGTCAGGTGAAACTGATGCGTTTCGACTATTTTCATAGGGTGGCTAACGTTTGGTTAAGGGGCGGGCTTTAGGCCGTCCCAGTGAGCGAAGCGAACGGTTTGAATGCTGTAATGGACTCTCCCCGCGCCACCGTTCTATACCGAGAACGGTGGTGACTGAAATTGGGAGTGTCGTGATGAAGCGAATCGCAGTTGA
>Ga0070752_1001578_pt1 | contig 15791 bp, 12 predicted proteins | sample VirMetDEL_Aug_30_FD_77440 | JGI IMG/M metagenome (GOLD analysis project Ga0070752, IMG submission 77440) | Aqueous microbial communities from the Delaware River and Bay under freshwater to marine salinity gradient to study organic matter... | ecosystem: Environmental > Aquatic > Marine > Coastal...
CTGCTTGCGGTTCATTGTAACTAATAAAAAATATATCAAACATCGAGGTTCCTGCACATTTCTAAAAATTGTTTATATTCTGGAAAGGTATCAACAAAAGATTTATTTCTTCTTTGATCATATAGATTAATAAATTGACCAAGTCTCTTTCTATCAAAACTTACATCTATATTTTTTTCAAAACGAGATAAACAATCTTGATAAATCCTATTAAGTTTAAAAATTTCTGCATTGTCAAAACCTGTATGTATATCTCTACCATATGGTCTCTCATGTTTAGTCATGTAATCTATACTTGATTTTAAATATCTTTGTATTATTTTAGGTGTAGCTACTTTTATGTCTAAAAATTGAGGATGACGAACATATGCAAAATCTATAAGAACTCTATTATCTTTTACATTATATTTGGTCTTGAGTTTATAAACAAAATGTAAAAAATAATCTAGTGAAGGTAAACTCAGAATATTAAATGCACTCATAAATCTAAGATGTGATTGCGTATTTTTTAAAAATTTTTCTACATTTACTTCGAACATTTTCCAATTCATTCCATCTCTTGAATATTCAGCCTGTTTACCAAAACTTTCAGCACTTGTATACAATATAAAAGATTTTACAGAATTAGTTTTTTCTAATTGTTGTACTTTAGAAATAAACTTATTCCATAATTCTCCCGGAGGGCATGCGTTTGAATTTATTGCAAATTCTAAATTAGGTTGAGGATTATCTAAAAGATGTTGCATTACTTTAAATGTATGTTTACTTAAAAGAGGTTCTCCACCTGTAATCCTAAAATTGTGCATATGTTTTACTGCTATAGGAAACCATTTCCAAAATGCTTCTATATAAGGATTGTGTTCTCTTTCTGGAATAGGAATCTGTGACTCTTTTATAGCGTTGTAAGGTATTCCTGATGTAGTATATGGTCCATGTTTTTTTATTTCTTCTGTCCATTTACTACTAAAAGGTGGTCCGCAATAGGCACATTTAAAATTGCAAACGTTACTAAAACTAACTTCAACATATCTTGGATAAAAATCTTCATCTCCAGTAGCTTCAATTATTTTATTTCTATCTACTTGGCTCCAACTTTCATGGCTTTTTAAAATCCTATCACTATATTCTTGCGTGTTGTCCTCTATACGCCAACAGTAATCACATTCACTAGGACGTTTACCTGATAACATCTCTTTTCTAATTTGTTTTTTTTCACTTGTATTGTGTAGTGCATTTGGATTTTCTGCTAGTTCATCTAGTGGAATTTTGTGAGCACCAACATGATGACAACTGTGATTTATTCCAGATGCTAAATGTATTGTAACCTGTGTCCATTTTGCAAGACAAAATCCAGGTCCAATGTTATTTAAAAAATTGTATGTATCTTTTAAATTGGCCATTATTTTAACCTAGTGTTTCTTATTGTAGGTATCTTAACCTGTTTAAAAAAATTACTTTGTTCTTTATCAAGTGGATTTGTTGCAATGGGTAAATTTAATTCATGTATCAAAGTTTCTCCTATACCCATAATTTCATAAGGTAACATTTCTTTAGTTACTTTACTATACTCTTCTTTCCAAATACTATTCAGATATTTAAAATCTCTAACTTGAACATGATCCCAATCTGTACACATTGTCTTGTACACACCTTCTCTCGCACCGTATATAGTCCACAAGCCATTTTCTACATCAGCTCCAATCATTGTCCATATTAAAAGTCTATTATAGTTTTGCCACCATATTTTATTCAAATCTTCTACGGGTTTACCTCTGTCTAAGGACATTTTGACACCTTCACGGAAGCCAGCACGCCAAGCCTGTTGAGGTGTAGAACTAATAATACTAGTTGAATAATTTTCATTTAGTTGCAGGTAGTTGTCAAAATAACAAAATTCTACTGTTGTTTCATCTGAACCGTCTGTGTTTTCGTGAGTTTTCATATTTTTTACAAAATCTCTAGTCCACATTTTAATACTGCCGTTACCGTACATTAATCCGTTGACATCAATTTTTCCACACCAACTAAATTGGTGAGTAGGAGATGCATTTAATTTTTCTAAGTCAAGAACTACATTAAAAAATTCTGGATATACTATTGTATCTCCGTCTACAGTAATAAAATGTTCGGTGTCACTGATATCTGCACAGGCTTTGTGTGCGGCATCTGATCCTTCTACTCCGTGTACACGTTTAGCCCACGGAAACTTTTGTTTGAGATCACTATAATTTTTATCAGCATTAGGTTCATCATAACTTAAAAAAATTATATCTTGTTCTACTATTTTTAATTTCATATGTTAACCTGTAATATGCACATGTGGTATGTGGCTACCGTGTGTAATTATTGATACTTGCTTGTCAGCACAGCAATCTTTTATTTTAACTTTATCTTTCGAACTAAATTCTTTGATGTTTAACATAAATCTATCTAATAAAATATATCTATTTTTTTTATCTACAATGTAATATTCTTTGTAGTAGTCTTTACCTGCTGATAGTTGTAAACGAGTTTCATAATCTATATAATTATTAATCAACCAATGGTCTTGATTCTGTATAATTTGTATTCCAGAATCTATATGTGAATTTTGTGAAATTTTTCCTGATACGTGCTCATTTTCTGATGTATTATCATATTCTATAGGTACAAGTACCATTTTACCTTTGGTTTTAATATCTTCAACCATTTTATATTCATAAAATTGCTTTCGACCAAATATGAAATCTTCATATAGTTCTTTTGAAATTTCTGTATATAATGGGGAATCGTTATGGTTTGCGGCAGATAGGATATTTCCTTCAGTATCAAAGTGTATATAAAACATTAGATTTTTTCCTCTAACCAAGATAACATACTATCTGTCAAAAATTCATCTTCAACATAGTGAAAAACACCTGTTTGTTTATAACCATTTATGTACAAACCGTCTCCATAATCTATAGATAACATGTCGGTCCATTTTTCTTGTACATTTTGTAAATTTTGAACATAAGGTTTCATGTGTGTAAAGGTTAAACTACTATTGTTAAGTGTGTAACCTTGTTTGTCTAAAATTTTCAAAGCTATTGCAACACTTACATCAATACTGCACCATTTTTGTTTATTTTTAGGAGCATAAATTGCATAAAATGTTTCCCAATTCTGCATTACTATATCTAATAATTTAAAAAACTCTAGAGTTTCATCACATTTACTAAATTGATAGAATCCAGCATAGACATCAGGTAAATCGTTTGCATCAAATGTTTTTCTATAATATCTAGAAGATACTATTTCATCTCTATAAGTTTTTACCCGATTTGTAAATAGAAGATTTGAAGTATTGCTATGGGTCCATGTTTGTCCTATGTCATTTAAGATTAACATATCAACATCTAAAACTATAGTATTTTCATATGGAGTAGTATGATATACTTTCCATCTATTTTCTACTTTCCACTTTGAATATAAAGCAAGATCTCCCCAAGGTATAGGAATTACTTTGTCAAAAACTGATCTATAATTAGTAGGAATATTATCATCAGTTACCAAACTGATATTTAATCTAGGATTTTGTGCAAGAGCACTTAGGGCAAGTGCATACGCTTGTCTTACGTAATTTGTTTTTAAATTATTTTGTGCTACCAAGCATATACCGTTACTCATTAGCAAACTCCACATCTATAAACTTATCTAAACTAAATTTATTCATAACATGTGTAGTAGCATCTGTTAGTTTGACGCTCATATAACCTTTGTCTTTTTGTGTGAGCAACTGAATGCTATCGTCTTTTACTCCAACTAACAAATCTTTATCTATAGACACCCACATATCACTAGGTAATGAAACTGGCCAATTAGAATTTTCGCAAAATCCACGCATCATGTGTACAGCAATACTAAATGCAAAATCATTTCTAAACTTTGTTTCGGTTATATCATATGACAGTCGATAAAAATTGTAATTTTCTTTTATATGTTGAACAAGATCAAAAACTTTTTTAGCTGTATCTGACTTTTTAAAATATAATATAGTGGCCCAAAACATTGGTATTGTTTTATCATTTAAACGATCCAAATCTTTGTATTTTTTATAAAAATTAATATAGTTATAGTGTTTAGCAATCATGAATTCTTCATTTGTATCAAAACATTTTAGTAATTTGTTGTTACTTAGGATTAAATCGGTATCTATAACCAACGTTTGATCAAACTCTGAGAGATCATATGCAGAATCTCTTGCACCATTTTTCCAATTAAATTTTCCTTTGTTGTTGTCTACTCCGTCGTAAAATGTTTTTTTAGAAGGAGCAGGTGCTGGTGCTTGTGTAACTATGTCAATATATTTTTTGTAGAAAGGAAAACTGTTTTCAAGATAATTTTTATCATCGGTAATTAATTGAACCGGAAGATTTAGATATTTTTTTACACGTTTTGCACAGTACACTGCTTGTTTTATATAATCAATACAATCATTGTTAAAGGCAAATAATACTACGCCGTTGTTCATAGAGAAGTTAATCCTTTAACCGATCTATTTTTAATAATTTTTTTATAATCATACATATATTTGCGTGATGCAAAAGTGTAGACTCCTAAAATTTCTCTTGTAAATAGACTTAAATCATTTACTTCAAATGGTGTTTCATTGTCATCGACTAAAACTGTACTTGATTGATCCAGTGCAAGCAAACTTTGACAAAAACTTAGCAGTTCCATTGTAACAGTAACTTTATGCCCATTTTCATAATGGACTAGGTTTTCTTTGTACTGCTGTAAGAAAATACGCTTTTGATTGTTGTGTGTTTCCATAAACTTGGAAAATTCTAGTGCTTGTTCCAGTCGTTCGTCCATAGTGACTCCTTGTATATTTTATAATTATATACTAAAATTTAATAGTTGTCAAGTCTTATGTGAAAGTGTTTGTACTGCCTACTGCAATACTAGGTGCATCTACTTGCACATTAGAACCTGTGGCCCTAACGTAACTAAATGCACTTGTTAATGTTCCTTTAACATTTTCGTCAACCGCTGGTCCTGTTCCAGTTTGATCTCCAGCGTCTAAATCTTCATACAACAATCTAATGCGCACACCGTTGGTAATTGCCCTTGCTCTTATTGTATATTGATTTTCTGAATAAGGACTGTTGCTGTTGTTTTGGGTATAAAGCGTTCTTTCAGTTGTATTGAGATCATAGTATCCATCGTTGTTGTTAATGGTTCCTAGTGTGCCAACTTCTTTGTAAGCACTGTTATAATTCATTGCAATTACACTTGAATCATCCAACATTTTTTTCCATTGCAGCGTTTTTGCTTCAGATCCTGTATATGCTAATGACGAAGCCATTCTGATATATCCACCAGCATTAAAAAATGCTTTTACAGCATTTGCACTTGTCCAAGTAAATTGTACATCATGGATGATTGTATCTGGACTTTGACCCCAGTTTGTTGCTGTTCGTGATCTAGCACTTGTTGTAGTGCTTTGACCTGCTGCTAAATCAAATCTATTTGCCGCATCCCCTATATAATTAGCAATCGTTTCGTAATCATTATGAATATCAGCAGTTACTTGAGTTGAGGTAGTAACTGTTACAAGTGCAGGACTTGATGGTGCCGCACCTGTTTGGTGAGTGTATGCTTTGGTTAAATCGTCTTTGAGTGCATTCCATTGACTAGCGAGGATTGTTGTTCCTACACTAACTGAAGGTGCTGTGGTTGATTGATTATATCCTGTTGCAGAGGTTCCTGTTCCTGCAGGTGTACCCATTACAGTTATCATTTTGTTTCTGAGAGCAGTATATTCTGCTTCGCCTATTGTTTGTCCTACTGTTACAGCCATTATGTTCCTCTATATATACGCAGTTATTTATACATAGTCTAATGTTAGAAATTTTACTTGTGATTTAATTATATAACAAAGAACATACTGTGTCAACAGTTTTTTTATAAAGTTGAAACGTTTGAATATGAAGGAGTTGCTACAGACACATTAGAACCTGTGGCTCTCAGCTGTTGAATAGAACTTGTGATTCTACCTTCAACATCCTCATCAACTGGTCCAGATCCTGCTCCAAAACTCTGTTGATCACCTGTGTCATCATCACGGAATTGAACTCTAAAACGTAGTACGCTATTGCTGTCACGTTTAGCAGCAATATTGTAATCATTTTCAGCATAAACTCCACTACCAGTTTTAGTAAAAATTGTTTGATAACTTGTGGTTAGATCGTTGTTTCCAATATTTGATCCAGTGCCTGTTCCGGTTGCTGATGTTTGTGTATAATTAAATTTGATTGTGCCCATATTACTCAAAAGAGTTGCCCAATCTGTACCTTTAGGATCATTTCCTCCTGATAGGTTTGCACTAAAACGGATTTCTCCACCACTGTTAAAAAAGTATCTTCGCTGGTTTTCATCTGCAAAAGTAACTGTAAACACATGTTCAATGACACCATTCCAGGCAGTTGTTCTCGTGCTTGATATTGCAGCTTCTACTGAACTATTACCTGGATCTAATAAAAACTTGTTTGTTTCTAGAATTCCTACTGCTGTGTCGTAGTCATTAAAACCTTTGTCTGTTTGATCTAGGTTATCAGGGTCAGTTCCGCTTGCCGCTGCACCAATAACATCACCTACACCTATGTTTCCTATAGATGCATTACTTCCAAGTTGATGATTGTTTGCTTTGTTGATATCAATTCTTAAGCCATCCATGTCTAGAGCTGTGATATCAGCACCAGCATTTATTTGAGAACTAGATAAACTTTGACCATAACCGTCTGTGCCAGATCCTGTACCCATAATAGTAGCAACTCTACTTTGCAAACCATTGTATTGGGCAGCTGTAATAATATCGCCTGTGTTTACTGACATGTTTTAAATCCTTTAAGTGCGTATATATTTATTTTTTTAAACAGCAATTTCAACGATTCTGATGCCAGATTCGTTGTTGTCTTCTAGGCATTTGCCTACTACGCAGTAAGGATTTGGAGTAGCACTGTCTTTTGCAAGAGTAGTTGCTGTTCCTGCTACTGGTCCAGTGACTAATATGTCACCTTTCTTTACAGGTCCTTCTACTTTACAAGGCACTCGTCCTTTTAACGCAATAGCAACGCCCTCAATATCGCTGTTCATTAAATGTGCCGGTGCAGTTGAAACTACACCTGCTAATCTTGAATCACAGAAACTGTTACATTCTGTAACTTCTGCATCTCCGCCAAACACAAGCACTGTGCCTGGTTCATAATCTTTGTCTGCTCTATAGTTCTCAGCTAAGTCAGCGTATTTTGCTTTTGTTGCAGTACCTTGGAATAATACTGCACTAAGATTGCCGCTTGCATCTCTAACTGCAACAGTGTTTGATGTTGCACTTGTTGAACCTGAACGAGCAGTACCACTCATGTCAAGAGTTAAACTTGTGCTTGCTGTACCTGAGAAATTGTTTGCATACATTGTGTTAAATTTATTTGAAGATGACCCAATGTCAACAGTTTCTGTTCCTGACGGACTTGCATAACTTGTAAAGTTACTGTATCCTGGTAGGATTGCAGAACTTGTAATACGCAAAGGCATTTTTTGTGCAGCACTTGGGTTTTGAACTTGGATATAAATTTGTTGTCCCTGTTCGTTTGCTATTAAACCTTTGTTATCATCTACAATCTTTATAGCAAGGTCATTTGAATTACCAATAGCAATTCCAACATCTGCAAATTCAGTCAGTGTAGTAAAGGATGTAGGTGATCCCGGAGTTGACACAACATAATTACTTGCATCAACACCAGCAAGTTTTAATGCGTTACTTGCTGTACCCCAGAAATAATGATCTGTACTTGTAACGCCGCCCGTTGAATTAATAGTATTTTTTAGTGTAACACCTTTTCTTACTACATCAAAACCTGGGTAATTTGAAGCGTCTTCAGTTCCAATTGTAAATGATGAATTACTTATAATATGTATTACTTCGTCATTTACAACACTCTTAATTATTGATCTAGTTGTACCTGTGTTATCTCTTACACTTGAACTTTGGAATTGTGTTACTGTTTCACCAACACCTTGTGGACCAACTAGTACAAAAGAAGTTCCGTTATATGCATATAATTGCTCGTTGTTAGTGTCCCACCAAAAATCGCCTTCAGATAAGCCAGCTGGGGTAGAGCCGCTTACTTCTGCGCCGCCTGTGGTACGCCATTTAGTTCCATCGTAGAATTTAAGTTTGCTATTTGCTGTATCAAACCAAATTTGTCCGTTTAGTGCTTTTGGCGGAGCGTTTCCACCTGCAAAATTTTCTAATAAAAATACAAAATTTTCGTTTTGTATTTCACCATATCCAGCGTAGTTTTTACCAACTAATTTAAGGTCAGTAGTTTGGTCAAGTGTACCATCCTCAACTACGGTAAGCTGGGTTCCATCATATTTGTTTATAGTATATGCCATTTTTTACCCCTGTGCATTATAATTATTTATCGCATTTTGCATATTAAGTTACCGACTGCAATGTGGCTCCTTGGAAAACCCATGCTCCTCCGCCTGTTTGATACTCATATATGTAGCGTGTTGCTGTAAGATTTACAGCACCCGATGCATTGTTTGCAGCAGATACATCTTGAACTACAGATTCAGTTCCTGTTCCTGCAGCGTCTCTTACAGTTACATAGGATTTTTCTAGCACTGCTGTACCATCTGTTGTAATAGATACGTCAATTCCTGTAACTGTTGAACCACTATATGTAGTTGCTAGTACAAAACAAGTTGTGCCATTTTCCAGTGTAGTTGGATCTAGTAAATTTGTAAGCAAGTTCTTAACACTATCTTGCGGTCCAAAATTTGTTACTCCATCATAACTGCTTATTGGACTTGGATCACTCAAACCTGTAATGTCAATAGAAACATGCCTTGTTTCGTTAGCAACCTCTGCATCCACATATGCTTTGGTAGCAGCATCCTGTGCAGCTGTAGGATCAGCCAATCCGGTTATATTCTGTGAATCAATTGTTATATCGCCGCCGGCAACAATATTAAGTCCTGTTCCGTTTATTCTAGTAATTGTTGCGGCATTTAGATTTATATCATCAACTGTAAGTTCTGATAGTGTACCTATGCTAGTTAAACCACTTGCTGTAGAAACCGTACTTCCTAATTCTGTTCTACTTAAAACGTTTGTTCCGTCAATTTTTAAATGTGCAACAGAATTATTAGGGTTAGAACGTATATCTATATCTTGGTTTGACGTCCAACTTGCTGTTGATTGTGTCCAAGTAAAATCCTTAGACCCTTGTGTACTTCTTACTATAATACCAGCACCGTCAACTTGACTATCATTTCCTTCTGTGCTATCATCTAGTAATGCCAACTCTATATTTTTATCTTCTACTCTTAGAGTTGTAGTATTTAAAAATGTGCTGTCTCCTTCAACAGTAAGATTTCCTCCTACTGTCAAGTTACCTGTAAAATTTCCATTACCTGTTACATCAAGTGCAGCTGTTGGATTGGTTTTCCATAAACCTATATAGTCTTCACTTGTATCAACATAAATTGCATTTTTAAAACTGCTTCCTGTTCTAACACGTAAAGAAAAATCTCTATTACTTTGTTGTGTTTCTATGGTGCTAGTTGTGCCAACAACCTTAGCAATCATATATTCAGTGTCGCCAACACCTATGCTTAAACCAGCACTATTTTTAATTCTAATACTGCCAGTGGTTGCACCGTTGGCGTCGGTAGGTAAGAAACTTGCTGCAGATTTAGATTCTCCTGCATCATTTATTAATCCTTCTGCACTGCTTGCTATCCCATTCCATTTAAAACTAGAGCTTACAGGATTGAATCCTTGTTTTAGTAACTGTCTTTTTGGAAAGAAAGTGTCATCTGCCCATTCAGGAAATCCTGCTATAGCATATTCGGTTGGCACAATAAATTGTGCAGGAGCATAAATTCCTACAAGCGTGTCGCCTAAAAATAATTTTAAAATAGTGCGTTGAACATCAGTGCTATCTAATTGACTTGTAACTTCAAATCCTGTTTTACCTTGCCCAGCACTGTAGTCTGGTCCTACAAGAGTTAATTGACCACCGTCCCAAATGTATAATTTATTATTAGTATTATCAATCCATAAATCACCAACACTGAGATCATCTGTTGAAGGTTGTGTACTGCTAACAACTGTTCCATTTGCTGGTCTAAACGTTTCTCCATCGTACACTTTAAGCCTGTTGTCTTGTTTGTCAAACCAAATTTGACCAACCATTGGATTTGCTGGTTGGCTTGTTGATGCAAAATTTTCTAACAAACTAATAAAATTTTCGTTAAGAAATTCTCCAAAACCTTTGTAATTTTTTCCAATAAGAGTTAAATCAGTAGTAGTATTATCTAATATACCATCTGTAAGATCAACTAGTAATTGTCCGTCTGTTCTATTTAATCTATAACTCATTTTACGTTCCTGTATAAATTATGTAATTTATTGTTATATAAGGACTCATTATATTAATAGGAGTACCTAAACTATCGTTTGTTAAAACACCACCACTGGATGGATATGCTTGAGCATTTCCTGTTCCTGTTGGTGCGTCATACACTACTGCTTCCGGATCATTAGGTGTGCCCGAAACGTCTCTGATTGCATAGTATTGATCTCCACTATCTCCACGTAGATCGTGTTCGTGTTCAGGTAAGTTTTCAGTTTGAATTGTAACATCTTCTGAGCCATCTTTTGCACCAACAACATCCGCAGCAGCGGCTGTAACTACGTCAGCACTTGTTCCGCCCATGTTGTCAGCACCCATTGGCAAACGACCTCTTAAATCAGGCACAGCAAATTTTCCTACTGTTGGACTTGCTTTGTATGTTGTTCCAATTACATCATATAGCTGACTATAGACTGCAATATCTACTTCACTACCATCACACAGTAACCAACCGCTTGGTGCTGCTAAACCTGCATAAGGAGCAATTAGTCCTACTGGCGTTCTTGGAACTGCTGCAAGTAGATTTACTCTTGAAATTTTCTTTAGGCCAGTATCACCGCTTGTTCTGTTTATCAAAAATTCGTCATCAGCTTGTGACTGTCCAACTGTTGGTTTTCCAGCAACTATCTGGTTACTGATAGATGTATTGAATATTTTTGTACTTCCTCCTGTTTGTCCGTCAAAGACTACATCAGGAGCAGAAACATCGCCTGTTATCCTAAAAGTACTTGCTGAAGTTAATTTATCAGAGCTACCTGCTCGGCCACTAACTGTACCACTTACGTTTCCAGTAAGATTTCCAACAAAAGTTGTTGCAAACATATTTGCATATTTTGCACTAGAACTACCTATATTCCTTGTGTTGTTTTGATCTGGTAATATTTGAGAAGTTGTTATTGTTCCTAGTACACCAAGATTTTCACCTACGTTAATATTTTTAGCAACACCCAATCCGCCTAGTGTAGTAATACTACCTGTGCCAAAAGTGTTACTTTGTGTTGTATCATTTACTTTTATAAATCCACTAGATTGAATATTACCTGTTACATCAAGTGCTTCATCTGGTGCTACATTATTGATACCAATTCTTAAATTGCTGTCAACTCTTAGTGCAGTTTTCAACAAGCCGTCATTTTTCACCTGTACATCAACACTTGCTCCTGCAATATTGTGTCTAATAACACCAATATTACCTTCAATACCAATGTTCATTTCCGCATTGATACCGTAGTTTATTCCTGTATTGTTTTGAACGTTTAAAGGAAATGATGTAGTACTTGTTGTATCTCCTCTGAGGAAATTACCTGCAGCAACAGTGTTACCGCTGACTATTAAACCTTCTGCTTTTTCAGCAGTCCCGTAAAATTTAGCAGCACCGTCACCTGATATATTTGCTGTTGATAAATTAACTCCAGGTTGTATTGTACTAAACCCAGGAATAACAACTTTAGGTGTAAAACTTTGTGTGCTTATAAGTGCAACAGGTGCTGCATCCACTTCAATTTGTAGAACATTGTAAGTTTGATCATCTGTTCCTATAACACTTAATGGTGATGCTCCTGTTGATAAACCATCACTGAACTCTGGTCCTACCAGTACCCAACCACTACCTGTGTATAGATATAATTGTTGGTTATCTGTGTCTGCCCATAAATCACCTATTTGACTTTGTGAAGCATCTGGTTCGCTTGTTGCTTTCTTTAGTCCACCACTTGGTATCCAGTTTGTACCGTCATAAACTTTTAGTAACTCAATGCCAGGAGTTGAATCATACCATAATTGTCCTTCTACTGGTCTACTTGGCTCTGTAGGAGCGGCAAAATTTTCTAAGAGATGTAAAAAGTTTGTTGCTATTGCAGGACCATAAGCAGTTTCATTTCTACCTGGTATGCTCAAGGAAGTTTCTTGATTAATGGTTCTATCTTCAATGGTAATAGTACCCTTGTTTGCTTGATCTGTATACGCTATCTCGTATGCCATCTATTATTCCTCAGCCAGTCCGCTTAGACTTTGTATTCTTACTGTGTAATCAATTTGAATTAATCTGTTTAAACTTTTTTGCACAGGGTGGAAAATTACGTGTGTAAGTAAATTTCCGTCTCCATTTGGATTCCAACTTTTTAATCCTAATTCATCAAACACGTACAAACTGTTTGCATCTGTTGCTGTATCAAAAGCGTCTTGACCACTAGGCTCACCGTAGTCTAACAAACAAGTTACCAGTACATCTGTGTAGTTTGTACCACTCACGTGACGTGTTTCAATTTTGTTTCTTACAGGATCTAGATTATTAATACTGTTATCATCTACTACTTTTGTATATGTTTGATTGTACAAACTAGCATTTGTTCCTGTTGAATTTGGAGTTAGGTATGTAATTATGCCTGTAGGATCGACACTAGTACCACCATTACCAAAACTCATTTCATATATCCAACCTTGGCCCGCATTGGCAAGGCTTTCCGCAAGTGCAATACTCATATTTTCATAGTGAATTGCGTTGCGTTTATTGATAAAAACTTCTTGTGTTTCAGGGTCAAATATTTTAATATGCCCCTGTACAACTATACCATTATTTTCGTGTAATTTATCTGTCATTTTGTTATCCTACAGTGTTATTTATCCGGGCAAGTCAACTGTTGTTGCACGTAAGAATTTAGCAATATCTGTATTCGAATCGCTTAATCTGGTGCCAGGATCGCTCCAAATTTTTCCTTTCTTTCTTATTACTATAATACGTTGATTTTCTGGTGGTAAATCAAGTAAAACTAGTTCATTTCCATTTTGTATTTCAAATTCAGCAGGTAATATTACATCACCTTCTGGTGAATCTTGAGCTATTGCTTCATCTGCTTCAGCATATGAAGTACGTAAAGTTGTGTCTAACTGATATGAACTGATGCTGTTCTTTCTTAGTCTGCGACCTGCAACAAATACTTCAAATTCATTTATATTGTTAGGGGTAAAGTCTAACTCATATGTCTTACTTGTACCATCCGCTGTAAACAGTGTAGTAATTGTTTCATCTTTGTAAGGCATTGTATTTGCTGTGCCTTGTTCATACAGTTCTGTTCCTGCTTGATACATTGCTTTTACACCTGTACCAAATGTACCTCTACGCAACTGTTTTAAATAATTTCCATCTTTGATAAAGTATTCTATACGTTCTCCTGCTAAAAATATAACAGCTGGTATGTTTGCTCCTGCAGGAGGTGCTGGTAAATTTGTAGCATCTACTATATGAATTGATTTATCATACCAGTTTAGAGGTTCTGCTAGTTCAAAGTTTTTTGTACCGTCCAAACGTTTGTATATATTTCTGTTAGAAATATCTTTAAACTGTCTCCAACCAAATTTATTTTTAAGTGTGTCGTTGCTAAAATGTATAGTTTCAATTGTATCGTTTTCTGCAAGTCCTTCTACTAATTTTACAGTCATTTTATTTGGAGTTACGTAGTAATCTACACTAGGACTTAATATATTTCCGTTTTTGACTACCCATACATATTGATCATCAACAGCAGGATAACGTAAATCTATTATGCCATTTCTCATTCTACGCAATTCATACCAATCTGCTGTACCTGAATCTGGAATAAATGTTGCTTCTAATTGTTCTATACGGAATAAATCTCCTACACCTGCTATTACACCTAAATCATCAAGTTCTAATTTTTGTGTAACACCATCCCCAACTATTGTTGTAAATTGTGCATCAGGATTTGTTTGTAACGCTGTATCGTAGTTTGGATCATCTATACGAACATTGTTTTTAAATACAGCATATGATTTTCCAACCTGTAAAGGATTTGCCAATTCAAAACTAGCTGTACTTCCATCAGCTTGAAAAGTTTCTGCACTTGTGTTTGTACCACGAATAAGTTCAGTTCTTTCTGCGATGTCATAACTTTGTCTATCAATTCCTTGGCTATCGTGATTACTAAATTGGTATACTGTAATATTATCATTTACACTATAATTTTTATTAATAAACAATTCGCCCGGTGTTTCTACAAACTGATCTGCACTATCAAAATAACCAAAGCGATAGTCGCCACCACTTTGAGTACTGTCATCCCATCCTAGTATAAACACTCTTAACTTATCACCTGTTGTCCCCACATTTTGATTCAAAGTTACAGTGCTTCCAACTTGTGCATTTAATGGAAGACTTGGATCAAAAGCATCTGCACTACTAAAACTAAAATCAGTAATTGGTTCTAATTCTAAATCATTTAGATAAACTTTTATTTGATCAGTTCTTAAAGATCCTACTGGAACTTGATATAATTTTAAAGTATATTCTCTAGTAGATGTAACATCAAAGACTTCGTTGTATCCTGCATTTAATATTGTGTTATTAATTTTTACAATAGTATACCATTCAGTTGGTGTTTGAGTAAATGGTGTTTGAGTAAGGGTGTATGATGTAGAACTACCATCAGCAACAAAATTATCAATCGTGACTGAACTGTAGTTTTGAACTTGTCCTTCAAATATTGCAAATCTTATAACAGCATCGTTTGCTGGTGGTTCAGCAAATTTAATTACAAAATTGTTAGGTTTGGCATACGATGCACCAGCCTTATTAAGAACATGTGATACCTCTTTACCATCGACTGTTATTAAACTTGAAAAGTTTTCTGTAAATGTAATATTTGTTAAAAATTCTCCAGTACTACCGTCACCTATAAATTCATCAATATCAAGCACATTTGATCCACTGTATTCTAGTGTAACTAGGTTTATTAAACTATTTGCATTTGGTGCTGTTGTAAAGGTAATTGTTTTTGCATCATAATCTATAGTATAATCTGTATCTAGTTTTTGTATTATATAATCAACTTTTACAAAAAGAGCAGTATCAGTAACAGGCGAAGTTCCTACATCAAAAGTTTTAGTACTTCCGTCACCTCTATGATTCATAGAAACAATATTACTTGCGCCCGATGTTGGACGCTCATATACCTGTATATCAACTGTGTCTAAAACTTGTCCTGGCACTAATTCTTCAGGACCTTTAGAAGTTGTTGGAGTAACAAATCCATCTCCGTCAATATTAATTTCTTCTGATAGTATACCTTGAGCGTTGCTATAGTCTAAGGTACCGCCGCCAATTTGTGTATCATAGGTATCATCTGGTGGAAGGAAACTACCATCGCTGGTTGATTTTCTTATAATAATTTCGTCATCTGCGCCTACACCGTCGCCTGATGAAATTACATCAACAACATATCCTGACACGCCTGTATCATTTTCGCCAAAGATACTTTCTATTGTAGCAAAGTTTGGTTTGCTTAATACTGGAGCAAAATATGTATTGAACAATGCATAACCTAA
>Ga0070752_1001585_pt1 | contig 15731 bp, 11 predicted proteins | sample VirMetDEL_Aug_30_FD_77440 | JGI IMG/M metagenome (GOLD analysis project Ga0070752, IMG submission 77440) | Aqueous microbial communities from the Delaware River and Bay under freshwater to marine salinity gradient to study organic matter... | ecosystem: Environmental > Aquatic > Marine > Coastal...
CATAAGCTCTTGACCTACTTCTACGATTGCACCAGCATCTAATGCATCTTCTTCTTCAACAGAAAACATATCATTAGAATACGCAAGTGTTGTATCAGAATCAGATATACCACCAGTTAAATAAGAATATGACTCAACAGAGTCCATTGGCTCTAGGTATTCTCGATACACCCTGTCTACTAGGTTGCCTATTGTGCTACTCACAATGACTCCTAACTTTGTTTAAATATTAAATTAATTTGTCTATCAGCTGCTTCAGAACTACCAGATGTTACTCTTAAGAAACCTATTGCAGCAAAAGCCCAACCACTAGGGTCAACTCTTACTACATTACCTGGAGATACTGTATAAGTTACTTCAGTGTTATTAGTTTCTACTACATCTACCCAAGTACTTCCATCAAAAGAAAAGTCTAGAGTTAATTCAGTACCAGTCATTGTTGCAGGAAATTGTATTCCTGACAATAACAAACCATCACATTGTACTCCAGATGAGTTAGTTGCATCTGCTGAAACGTCTATTAAAACTTGTTTTTGTAATTGCATATTGTCCTTACTATAGCAGAAGAAAAGGGCAGGAGGTGGATTCCCACCCTAATCTTCAATATTTCTTTATTCCTAAGCTACGTCTTTGAATAGCAAGTGATATGAAGGAGGTCCAAAGTCGTATCCCATTTCCATGTAGATAGCTTTAGATACTCTTGCATAATCATCTTGGTCTATGTCTCTAACAAACACTGTTCCATATCCTGGGATATTTGTGAACACTGGTTGTATGAACGCAAAGTCTAAAATAAAGGCACTGTTTGCAGGCATGATATTAGGGTCTATAACCATCATTCCGATTGAACCGAATGGAGTTACAATAGTATCAATATCGATACCAGCAACATTTCTATCTCTAGGAATGATTGCTCCTGTAATACCAACTGTACCAGCAAGTAGTTCTTTATTTAAGTCAAGTAATTGCTTTGGAGTAACGCAAAGTACAGGAGACTGCATTGGTGCGTGAGCATCATATAGTCTCTTAAGTCCTTCTGAGATTGAATCCCATGAAAGTACTTTGTCTGCGCCAGTTCCATCGCCATCAGCATCACAATAATGTATGTTACCGCCTACAAATGTAGGTGCAACTGTATTGTTAGCATTAGCGTTTAGTGCGCAATACTCGTTAAGTCCACGCATTTCTCTTGTACCAGCGCCTGGGGTTACGTTTGCACCGTCAGCGAATGTACCATTGAATGCGAACCACTCTACTTCTCTAGCTACTTTTTCAAGAGCTAAAGACATTTGCTCTGCGAACTCATCAACGATTGGATTAGAACCAGCTAAACCGAGTTTATCAGCTGCTGTTACTGTTCCATCACCATCAGATGAGTTTGCAATGTTTGCACTCAAATCGAATGGATTTTGGTGTTGATATGTTGCCATAGCTGTGTAGGTCATCTTAATTCCTTTATGGAAGATTTGAGTAACGCCTGTATAAGCGACTCTATCTCTACCAAGATACTCTGTTGGCTGTGCGCCTTCTTGACCTTTTGTTGGCTCAGAAGAAACTACAGCGCTATCAGCAGCTTGGATTTGCCAGAAAGTAGATTGTAAAACCTTACCTCCGTTTAATCCTCCTGTTGCTGACAAGAAAGGAGTTCTTTGACCACCTACACGGAATAACTCACCAGAAAAGTTATTAATCTTCTGGGAGTAAATTGAATTATTAGTCAGCGTAATTGCTGCCATTTTATACCTCCGTATTAAATTGTCGTATTAAATTATTACTTATTGTTTTTCTGGTTTTCAATAAGCCCTAGTTTTGCTGCTAAGGAATCCTTAACAGAACCATTCTTTAGAATGTAAGCTAACTGCTCATCTACTCCAGCAGGTACATCTGGTACTGAATTTGCATCAAGTGCAGCTACTCTAGACCTTGCATCGTCTTGAATCACTGGCTCAGGTACAGATTGTGCTTCTTCTTGTACTTGAGTAGTAGCTTCATAACCATACTCATCTTTAGCAAACTTGGAAATAGACTCAATGTCTACTGGTCCGTTATACACTTGCTTTAATGCTTTACCAAAACCATTGTCTGTTTGTAATCCCAACTTACCAAAAACATTATTTAGCTCTTTATCTTTAAAAGATGCCAATTCTGCTTCTAGTTTCTTAAGCTGCTCATCTTTACGTTCAACAGTCTCACGTAATTGTTTTACACCATGTTCTTGCGGTGCATCAAATTCTTCCATTTTGTACCTCCACTATGTGTTAACCTGTCAGATAAGACCATAGGAATCTTACCGTGGTGCTACCTAATGCACTTGACCTGTATCTCTGGTAGCTATAAGCTACAAGTCCATTACTCTACGGTTTTAATACGAGCTTTCTACGTAGGCTTTGAAAGCTGAGTGCAGGTCTATTGGCGGACCACGCAACGCTTAATGTCTATTATACACTAATCTGCTATAAGTCCAGTAACTTCGTCACCTTTTTTTGCAGAGCCTAACTGTATACCTTGTTTGGATTGTAATTCTGCACTAATACGCCTAAGTCTTTCAGCAGAAGCTTCATCACCTAGTGTTGCTTCTTCTAGTGTTTCTAAACTTAAATCTCTACCTATACTTGCAGCTTGTGATATCATTCCTCCAGCACCTTCATACAATTGACTTGCTTGTGCTGCAGTTAATCCCATTTTTCTTAACTCATCAAACCTTGCAAATGAAGTAGTAAACCCTCTAGATGATGCTTGTGCCTGTAACTGTATAGTTGCTATTTCTCCTGCAAGAACTTTATCTTGTATCTTAGGATTAATTAATGCAGCAAATATAGTTGGTTGGTCTAATGTTAAGTTATATCTTTCTCTAAATAGTTTTTCTACTTCAGGTATTTGGTCTTTAACTCCTGCATATACAGTGTCTACACGTACTTGAAACTCTTCTGCAGATACTGGGTCTCCTGTTTCATAACCTGTAGCCATGTCAGTAAACTCATCTTCAAAGTCTGTAAAGTCTGCAATACCTACTTCAGCAAGTGTTTGTTTATAAGAAGCTTTAACACTCATAAAAGAAAGCTCATCCATAACTAATGTTCCATCGTCACGCATTAACTTTCCAAAATTATCTTTCCATGCTTTAGTTTGTCTAGTAGCACCTATAGCTACATTAGAATCTCCACTTTTAACCCATTCTGCAGAATAAGCTTTTAATACTTCTTCAGGCATAAAACCAAATAATGTTGTAGCTAAGTTGTATCCTTGACTAGCAGTACGTGGATTATAAGGAACAGGTGGTGGTGTACTAACTTGTGGAGTTGTACTCCAACCATCAGCTAATTTTCTATTTAACTCTGAAGTTGTTTCATTTTCACGTCTACCTTCTTGTGCAGTAGTAACTTGTCCATCTTTATAAATAGTAACTTGATTGTTTACACCTTCAATTATTGCAGCCATTATCCTACATAACTCCTACTGGTTACTACACCATTACCAAATGTACTTATCATTGCGTTAGTTAAATCATTCTTAACTTTTTGATATCCTCTATCTAAACCAACTTGTCTCATTAGTTCTGTCTCCTTAGCGTAGTCATTAGTGGTAATCAATTGGTCTAACAATGGGTCATCATCTTTTAGATTAACACCCATAACTGCTGATGCATTTTCTTTTTTAGCATTAACAATTGTTTGCCAGGCAATATCTCTATCATATTGTCCATAAAATTGAAACCTTGTATCTTTAAGTTTGTTAATAAATATATCTTTATACAGTGAATTATTACGCATTTTTCCTGCTTCTTCACTTACAATAAACTCTCCTTGTAAATGTTTAGGTATATACATATCTAATAAGTTTTGTACTTCAGTTTCTTTAGCAGTAGTAGTTTTAATACTCTGGCCTTCTAATGCATTTAATAAACCTATGTCCATAGTTATTTTTGCAGCTGGGTCGAATATACCTTGTATTTGTGTAACTGCTTCTTGCTGTGTAAAATATCCACGTCTTGTTTGGTCAGCTAAATAATTTAAAGCTGTTTTAGGAATTTCTGAACCGTATTGTGCTACAGCTGTACGATTGTATAAATCTGTATAAGTAATTAAATCTTTATCAAACTGTTCAGGGTCAGTAAATTCTGCACGTTCACTATCAATTTGTGCTTGTGTAACATTAAGTCTGTCTAATATAGAGCCATACTTATCTGTTTTCTTAAAATTAGTTATAGCTGTACCCATATCTCCACCAGAAGCTATGTAGTAGGATGCTAAGTTATTTACATATTCGTCATCATTTAATAATGTAGAAGTAACTTGTGTTTGATTTTGTTCTACAGCATCTAAAAAGTTATTAGCTATTTGTACAGCGTCACCTTCAATAGACAATATAGATGCAGGTACGCTAACAAGTTTGTCACCATTTAAAAATCCAGCCTCAAACTGACTTTCAGACATAACAGTAATACCTTGTGATTTTCTAGCAGCTCTTTCTTCTTTGTCTGTAATTTTAGGTTCAGTACGATTGTCGTAATAGTTACTAATATCTTTTAAAGTTAAGTCATCTGGTAAATCAAGAGCATATGAATAATTACCTAAATCAATAATTACTTTATACCCTTCACCTTCAACATAAATTATCTCTGTGCCTTTCCAATCAGACTTTAGTCCTCCACTAAATTTGGCAGGAGCATCAGGCATAACAAAATCTTTACCTTCTATTACTGGACCTTCACCCATTTTTTCCTCCAAATAAATTTGTTACACCATTTAAAAATTGATAAGAAGGAGAACGTTCTGCTACTTTATTTAATACTTCTGTAGTTGTACCTATAACATCAGGTGTGTCTAGTTTTGTGTCTACTTGTTGTCCATATATAGAAGCAACACCTTTGTATATATTCTTTGGCAACTCTTCTCCCATTTCTAACATAAGTCTACCTGCTATTTCACCAGCACCAACCATTGCATTACCTAATTCGTATTTACTTAGTAATCCTTTAGCAGCTTTTGCCACAGCCTTAGCGTTAGATACACCAGCTTTTTCTAACATATCACCTACAGCTTGTATAGTTCCAGCTAATATAGCTTCTTCATAATCAATACCATACTCTTTAAATATAGATTTTATAGCTTCCATTATCCTCCGAACATGTATGTCAACATATCTTGTTGCATTTTTCTAACTTGTTTAGCATTCTGTGTAGCTTCTACTACATTACCATACTCATCTTCAAATTGTTGTTCGCTAATTTCTGCAGGAGTTGCAAGTGAAAACATAGACAAATCTACACTACCTCTACCTGGATACTGTTTTTGTAAATCTTCTATTTGTGATTGACCTATACCTGCATATTCTGGTTGTGCAGTTAGAAAGTTATAGCTTTCTAGTTCTTCTGCTTTACTCCTAGCTTGTGCATAAGCAACTGAATAACTACTTGCAAAGTTTGTAGACCATGTATCTAACTCTTGTTCTGTAGGTTTTCTACCTAATTTAGCTTCAAAATAACCTTCTACCATTTCTTCTAATGAACCTTGTGATGGAGGTATATATTCAGCAGCAAGTTTTTTAGCAGCTTCTGCTTCATCAGCTTCGTCTAATTTAACTTGTTTAGCAGCAAGTTCTTTTAATCCAGCATTAAATAAGTTTCTAGCAAAAGACCAATCGTTTACTTTAGCTTGTGTTTGTGAAAAATATACAGGTGCTAACTCTGTTTCTTCCATAATAGCTTTATAAGTTTCTGTTCCTTCTACAGCATACATATTGGTATCTATCCAATTCATTACCATTTGTATAGATGTTCTAAGTTTTTCGCTAGATTCACCAATACTTTCTGCAAAGTAATTATCTGGAACTAAATTATTATCTGTTAGAAAGTTTTGAAATGCTATTATTTCATCTTCTGATGCATAGTTATCTAGTATCCCTGTAACAGGCGTACCTTCAAAATGTCCTGCGAAAGGTAATAAGCTTGTTGTACCATCAGCATTTAATACAGGTCTTAATGGCGCACCATCAGCAGCTGATTGTAAAAACTGCAATTCTGCTTGTGATATGTTTGGATTATTTTGTATATAAGTTTTAATAGATAATGGGTCATCTAAGTTAACTTTTTTACTTATTTGTTCAAATAAATTAATATCTAATAAATCATTACCTACTTCTACTGGTTGTGTCGGTGCATCAGGGTCAGGTTCTGAAGGCCCACTTTCTATACCAGCTGCAATCTCTGCTGCTGTTTGTGTAGGTTTAACTGGTTCAGTTACTTCTACTTTATCTTCTGTTGTAGTAACACCAGACATTTCTTCATTAAAACCTTTTTTAAAACTTGTTATAGCACCTGATAAAGGTACATCACCTCTAATTTGTTTTAGTGCTTCAGCTTTGGCTTTTCTATCTGTATCAGTATTAACTTCCCAGTTAGCATCTAGATACTCAATAAACTTTGGTCCAGCTTGTTTAATTAAATTATTAATATTATTTAAATCTTCTATGTTTTGATTAACAGCACCAAGAACTTCTTTATTAAATTTAGCTAGTAATTGTCCTAATTTTTTTGTCATTTATTATCTTTCTGGTAAATAATCTAAATATTCCTGGTCGTCTCTATATAACTTTAACATAACACCTGTCCATACTGGGTAAAAGTCTGGATATTCTTGCATAGCTTGATTAGCTTTGTTATACATCCATATACGTAATCCTTTAGCTTTAACGTCTTCTGATGTTAACCACCAATCAGGGTTTTGTGTAGCAGAATATAATGCAGATAACTCCTCTGCTTCTCTCCAATGTATCATTGCTTGTGCAAATCCTTTAGCTGCATCTAGTTCCATAATTGCTGGATTAACTAACCATTGTGTCTTCATTTCATTAAAGATATCTTTTATAGCTGGTGGTGATAATAAACCATACTCATCAGCTTGAAATCCAGGTAAAGCTAGTTTTAATTCTTCTCTATACAATCTTTTAACAATTGTTTTAGTATTACTATCTAATCCTGTTTTATCTAAATTTTTAGTAAATGTTTTATATCTAAAGAAACCTATAGTATCGTTTACACTTCTACGATATTGGTCAGGACTAAGTAAAGATTTTTCTCTTACAATGTCGTTGTAGTTTTTTTCTTCAAAAGGATTATCTATATTTAAATAATATCCACTAAGTTCTAATGAATCAAAAATTTCAGAATTTTCTTTTTGAAAGTTTTGTACACGTACACTGTAAGGTTGTTTACCTGTTTCTGCTTGTGTTCTAGGACTTAACAAATAAGGATGTTCTACACCATATAGTTCAAAAAACTCATTGTATGTAGCTATATCATTACCTTGATTTTCTTCTCTAATCCTAGTGTATTCTTCATAAAGAACTGCTTGACCCCACTGATTACCTTGTTCGTCATCAATAAAGTATTCTGGTTGAAAGCCTGTAGGTCCAAAGAATTGATATAAAAACTGAAAACCAAACAATGTACCTGATTTTTCTTTAGCATATTCTAAATAAGCTTTTTCTATTTGTCCTTGGTTAACATCACCTAAAGCTAAACCTGGTTGTAGTTTTTGTATGTATGTATCTAATTTGCCAGCATTATATAATCTTTCTGGTTCACCAGCAGATACACCCCATCTATACAAATCTATTGTAGCTTTAGCTCTCATACGTTCTGCTTCTGAACTTGCATCAGTTATAACATCAAAGTCGTCACTACCTGTAAATAACCAAGCAGATAATTTCTTGTATACAGGAGATATAGATACAATATCAGTTGCTTTTTCTGGTGGAGGGAAATCTCCAAATAACATTTTTTCTAAATCATTAGCCCAACCATACTTAGCACCCATTTTTGTACTAGCTGTTTCTATAGGAGGTAATACTTTATCTATAGCAAATGCTACAAATGGGTTAGGTCCAGGTACAAATCCCTGTCCAAGTAAGTTAACACCTTGTACATAACCTCTAGGAGATATTTGCAATCCTTGTTCACCATCAGATAATTCATCATCTAAAATTAAATTAGACATGAACCCACCAAATGGATAAATGAACATATCTTCTTGTGGGTTTTGTGGATTAGGTACAAAAAAACCATCACCTGAACTAGGTCCTAATGCATCTGCTGATGTAGCACCTCTAGTACCTACATAACCTTTTCTAAGTACATATGGGTTTTGTGCAAACAATTTACCCCATGTTTGAAATACTTCAAACCATACTTCAGCAAATGGAAATATATTTACAAGTTTGTCAGATATAGTATGTTTTTGTTTTGTATCATACAATAGTTCTTTAACACCAGCTAGACCATAAGCTTTACTTTCTATGTTCATAGCTTGATAATCGTCTATTTTTCCTGGTTTGTATATTTTACTAAAGCCACGCAACTCTTGTATAACTGATTGTGGTACACCAGAATCAACAGCTTCTTTAATAAATTTGTTTCTAAGACCAGTACTAAAGTCTTCGAATCGTTCACCAATAAACATCCATCTAAACTGTTTAAATGTTGTTGACCTATTCAAAGTACCTATTGGTTTAGACATTAAATTATCAAATACTTTTTGATAAAATATTTCCATAGCGTCTTCAAACTGTCCTAAGAAACCTTTATCTGTAGTTTCATCTATAGTGTTTCTGACAACAGTCATAGTTCCAGGGTCAATACCATCTTCTTTGTTGTAATATTTTTTAAGTTCATCAACAACTTTTTTCTTTTTAAACTCTTTCATAAGATTGGCTTCATTACTAAAAAACTCAATAGTTTCTTTTTTACCAGTTCCATCAGTACCAAATTTATTTAATTTACCTTCTGCAATCATTTTTCTAATAGAAGCATTACCTGTATTTGTGTTAGGTCTTATTTGATATTTATATGAACCATCAAGTTGTTTAATTATATCTTTACCATTTATTATTTCTCCACCAGAAGAAATACGTATTCTTGATTCTAAAAATTGTAAATGTTGGTCAATAGCTTCAGAACCATCTTTTAATATTTCTGACCATTTATTACCACCTTTACTTACAAGCATTAATCTAGCTTCTCTACCTGCTGGACTAATTATCCATTTGTTTAATTCTTCAGAACCATAACCATACTGTGCAACTTTTTGTGATAATGGGTCATTACGTAAGTGTCTAAGTTCTGAATATATAGATTCTCCAATTTCACTAATAGTCATTTCTGATTTTTGTTTACCAAGATATTCTAAGTATTTATTATTTCGTTTACCTGCAGGACCAATGTCAGTAGGTTTAAATGTTTTTTGCATAGCTTCAATAACTTCTTCTTGCATAAGAAAATCTATAGCATCTTCATTATAAGTAGCACCTTTGTATTTAGATAAAGGCATACTTTCAAGTATTTTACCTACTTTAGAATTAGGATTATGAGCAGCTAACCATTGTAAATAACTTATTGGTTTGTTGTATATTCCTGATAAACCCTTTACAGCCATACGTGCTTGTTCTTCCATAAATACACGTGTAAAGAAAGCAGCTCTCATAAGTACTAAAGGTTTGAATACGTTCCTTGTATAAAAATTAGTAAGGTTTGTAAACATATTATTTTCTAATCTTTTAACTGATATAACACCTGGTTCAAAAGGATTTACAGCATTCTTTGCATCTTTAGACCAAGGAGCATGATACTTAGTCCATTGACTCATATCATGTCTAAAACTTGCTTTGACATAGTTACCTTCACCAACTTTTTCATAAGGTTTAAACATTTTACCCATAGCTTTGTTAAGCAATCTATAGTCGAGTAATGGTGCAATGTTATCTTGCATTTCATCAAACAATGAAGCTGTCATAGTAGTAACAAGTTCACCTTTATCATTAACTGCGTTACCTAACTCATTTATTTCATAACCTTTGTAATTAGAACCTATGTTAGGAAGTATCTTGTTATTTTTACCAGTAGCATATATTTTCATTTTATCTTGTCCAGAAAACATTTCTTGTGCTGCTTCTGCAACATATGTCCAGTTACCACCTCTAGCTTTAACAAGTTCTATATCACGGCTTGATTGTTCACTAGCAAATTTTCTAATAGCTGTTTTATCACCAGGGTCTATATCTAAAAAGTTATTTAATATCTTAGATGCTTCACCTGGGTCATAACCGTTAACTTGTAAATGTGAACCTAATTGTCTATAACCTACTTCAATGTTGTTAAGAGGTATACCCATTTCAGGTATTACGCCCAATGTTTTCCTAAACCAAGGATTGTAACTAGCATTAAAGTTAGAACTAAAACCTAAATATCTTTCAAATGCAGGTAGCTCTATACCTTCTGCTAATTGTTCTGTATAACTCATAACACCTTGGTCAGCTTTACGTGCAAGATATGTTTTGCCTACACTATCCATAGTGTCTACTACTTCATCAACAGAGTCTTCTACTCTAAGTAAACGTGTAGGTTTTGTAGGTATAACTTCTCTAACCTTTCTAGCTTTTTCTCCAGCCCAGCTACCAAATGTTCTATATGCAGCATTAGGATTAATACCTGTTTTTTGTAATACTCTGTTTGTAACTAAAGAACCAGTCTTAGGAATTAACCTACCTGGTAATGTATAAGGTACAGATTGTCCAGCTTTGTTAGCTATTTGAAATCCTGACTTACCAATCATTTGACTGTACAAATCTTGTATTTTTAACCAGTCATCTTCTTGTGTAATAGCTTTTTGTATTTGTCCAGGTAAGTTTCTAGTTACAGGATTTGTTTGTATATAAGCTAATTGGTCTGGTCCTGTTTCAGCAAGTGTTTTAAAAAATGCAACATTAGTAGGTTGATTAAGTATTTCATCTTGTGTTGTTTGAAAAAACCTAGGAACTCTACCAAATAATGTATTTTCTTTTTTAAGTTTCTTTAAAGCTTTTCTAGTAGAAGTAAAGTCTTTGCGATACTCTTTATCTTTAATAAATCTACCACTATTGTCTAGATATTTGTTAATATCTCCTTTGCCTGTTTGTCCATCTATTTCATCACCAACAGTACGAAGTATTTCATCAGCTTGCGCTCTAGGAGATATCTTAACTGTTTTACCTGACTTAACTAACTTACCATTGTCAAACAAGTCAAATGCTTTGTTTACACCACGTAAACCTTTGTTTAAGTTTTTTACACCTCTAATACCTTTACCTGCAAATACTTCAGGACCTATCTGATAGAAAGCATCAAGACCACCTGACAACAAATCAAACGCTCTTGAACCTGGTTCATAAAATTCTGATGCAGTTATCTTACCTGGTGAGTATTCAAGCAAGATATCTTTGTTTGCCCATTCTGGTCTATAGAAATCTTGGTCATCTTGTCCAGCCCAGAAATACTTTTGTTTACGTCTACCTGCATAAAAGTTAACTTTGTTAGGGTTATATGCAGATGTGTAATGTATTTCACCATTTTCGTCATATTCTTTTAATGGCTCACCTATATTTTCATATATAAAAGCTCTAGCACTTTCTGGTGTCATACCATAGTTTTCTGTTAAATCTTTGTAGTAAGGTGTATTTTCTGCTTTAACAGATTCTAAAGATATTTTTGTAGCTCTATCAAAGTTAAGTGGTTTACCTTGTACTACATTTCTCCACATGTTAGCTAATATTGGTTCACCACCCATATCGTGAGCTTCTTGTAACATATCTATGTGTTTCTTTATGTTATCTACACCGTCACCATCTTTACCTAAATTTTCTACAGAAGTTTGACTTAGGTCAATTTGCAACATACTTTGTGCTTTTTGTGGTGTATAACCTTTTTTAAGTAAGTTATCGTATTGTTTTAAATCTCTTAGGTATGCTTGTGACCTACCTACTACCATAGGTTGTCCTGGTGTTACAGCGTTAACTACAGAAGATAACACTGACCATTTACCAGAAGGACCTACAGTTTGAAATAACGCATCTAAAGCAGCAAATGCCCATACACCGTATTGGACATCACCTGGTTTAGCTCCACCTGGCATTAAACCACCTGTTAACAAATCACCTATAGACATCTTCATATTGTTTTCAGTATGCTCATATCGATATTTTTGTTGTAATTCGTTCCATAAACCTGCTGTAGCTACAACTTTGTTATTAGAAATATCTTGTGCTATTTCTTTTACAGCTGCATAATCTGGTGGTACACCAGCAATAGCTAGTCCAGCAGATACATCAGCAGGCAATTCTGGAAATCTTTCTGCGTAAGTTTCAATATCTTTTGTAATTTGTTGATTATCTGTTAATGCAGATTTATATTGTCCTGATTGTAATGAATCTTGATTAGCACCACGCAGTATATCGTAATATTCATTACGGTCATATAGAATGAAACCCATTAACCCTGCCTATTATTAATTATTTCTAATATAACAGGTGATGGATTAACTTCGTATATAGCTTGTAAAATTGTATCTGTGTTGTCTTGTATTTTAACTGGACCTGTTCCTGGTCCTATTGGTACACCTTGAGTGCCTGGTTCGCCAGGTCGTTCTGTTGGTGCAAAAATGTTTGGTGCAACTACAGGTTGATTAGCTACAGGTAAAGGTGCAACCTGTTGTTGTTGTGTTAAATCTTTTTGTTCGCCATAACCAACACCAGGCATTCTTCTTAGAGGTTGTGTTTTACTACCTGGACCACCATCTGTTCTATTTCTATCTGGTGTAGCTACTGGAGCTGGGTCTGCTGGTTGTCTATAACCACCTCTACCACTTGTTCTATTTTTTGCCATTATAAAAATCCTTGGTTATCAATATAATTATACCTTTACTAGGTGTAATAATTTCTGTAATGTCTTCAGATAATATATCTAATTCGTCCATAACACCGTATTCGTTATAAACCATATCCCAAAACTCTGCTTCGACAAATTCTTCCATATTACATTCCAAATGCTTGTGCCATTGTTGGCGGTCCACCTTGTCCTCCCATCGCTTGTGCCATCTGTTGTTGTATTAAAGCTTCTTGTTCAGGTGTCATCTGTGGTTCTTCAGGAGTATAAAACTGTTTCATAATTTCAGTAACTTCGTTTGGATACTCATAAATAGCAATAGCTGCCATTGTTGCTGCAGGGTCACCTTGTGCTGACCTAGCTAGTATTGAATCAAATAAAACACCTTCTGCTTTATTTTTTCTAATACGTTCCTGTACTTTAGCTATGTTTTCTAAACCATCAATGTTATCTTGTAATGTTTCTACGTCTATAACACCTGCTTGCAACAATTGCAAACCTGTTACAATTTTTTGTGGCTCATCAAATCCAGCCATAACACCATAAATACGTCTAGTATTGTAGTCACCAGCAATATCAGCTAATGGTTTATAGTTCTCACTAAATGCAGAACCTTTAAGAAAACCTGCCATAGGTTTCTTTGCAATTCCCTGTGAGTAAGATAAGACTACATCAAGCTCTAATCTCTTAGAGTCCATATCTTCTAATGCTTGTTTAACTATTTCTCTATATTCATTAATCATTAATGACATAGTTGAGTTAAGTTCTGATAGCCCTGCACCAGTAACAAAAGAGTTAGGTGACTGTGAGTCGTCAGTAACTGGGTAACCACCAACCATACGTAACTGTCTTTCCAATCTATCTACTTGTTGAAATAACTGATACGGCATGTTATTCATTGGTTTAGAAACTTGCGTACCTGGAGCTAGATAATTTACTGCAAATCTACCTTTTCTGTATTGTCCAGATTCTATCTCTCCTGATATGTTAGTTTCTGTAAATACTGCATCTTCCATGGCTATTGAAGACATAATATTAATTTTTGCCATCATAGACATTAAACCAATTACATGGTCATATTGTCCTTTTAGATGGTCAAAAGATATACGTTTCATAAACACAAACGGTGGTGTTGACAATACGTTTGGTATAAAGTCAAGAATCATATTACGTTCTGGGAATACTACATAAGTACCACCCATGTCATAATATTCAATAATTCTTACACCAGAGTATGTGTTGTCTTCCCAACCTTGTTCTCTGTTATTTTCATAAGACATAAACGGTGTAGCTGTTTCTGAATAATTATTATCAGCTGTTTCGTCTTCATCTACTTTTAATATTTCGTTAGCAAACTCTGGATAGATTTGTGCAAGTTTATACCTAGGTACACGTCTTACTACAGCCATTTCTCTTGGTTGTTGGTCAGGTCCAAAGTTTCCTGGAAATGTATCGTATGGGTCTCTAAGTTCTGCTGATGGATATATAAATCCATTAGTATCTCTTTTAGTTGTTATAACCCATGCACAAAAACCATATCCAGGTAACCACCTAGATGCTTGTGCTAATTGTAAATTTAGATTTTGTTTGTCATCATAGTTAGTAACAATACGTTCTAGTTTATCAGCACGCATTTTACTTCTAGTAGAATCATTATCATTAGGTACATCTACTCGTACTTGAGGTATACCTGAAATCTTTTGTGCAAGTCGGTCAATACCAGACTGCAACATGTTAGGAGCTGGTAGTAAATCAGCATCAGAGGTTTCCATTGTGTTACCTAGTAATGCTTTAATGCCATCTGCACCACCATTTAAAATAGCTTTTATTCTAGCTTTAGAAACTTGTCTTTCTTGCACTAGCTTTCCAGAAGTTAACTCGGAAGCATTTCTAACAATCTCTTTATAAGATTTAATGTCTAAGTTTTCTATCCCCATGGTGCGTCATTCATATCTGTCATCTTGTATTCTCCATAACTAGGGTTGTAATCCAATCCTATATCAGCAGCATGCTCTTTTTGCATACGCCTAAAAACCTTCATCGGAAACCAACTAGCCATAACTATATCAGTTTTTTCCTTGTTTCGCTTAGAAACAGGTTTTCCATCAAAGTATAACAGTTGTTGTCGATATTTCTGTACCTTTGCATTAGATTCTCCATCACCAGTAGGTAAGTGTATTTTTCTATTTTCAAATAAATCAGCCATAGCTCCTACACCATATAGTGGGTCATGTTTGTTTTTACCTGTCAAGTGTCCTTGTATAGTAATACCACTACGTAGTGTAAATTCTTTAATGCCTGCATCTTGTCTAATTGCAGATTGAAAACCGTTTTCCTCTACTATCCAATGTCTACAATCATACCTGTGTAACCAGTCAGCCATTTGGTCTAAGGCAGCTCTCACTCCCCCACCACGTTTATTCTCTAAATCTATAAGGTATAACTCAGCTCTGTATTGGTCTATTCCCCATAATACAGATGCTTGGTAACCAGATGATGCAGGGTCAAGTCCAGCAACTAAATATAAATTATTATATTTTTGTCCCATAACCATATCTGCACGCATACATTGGTCAATAATATTCATAGTAAATATCTGTGTACCCTCTACATAAGCTTGGTTGTAGTACACCATTTCAAATGTTTGTCTACCACCTGTTGATTCAGCAGAATGCAACCTAGACATTAACCATTTAAAAGAACGTTTGTTAGCCCATAACATACAATCAACATGTTCTTCTTCATTGTGTTCTGGTATTTGACAATCTATAGCATGTGCTGTTTCTACTATTGTTGTAAAGTTATCTGATTCTAAAAGGTGGTTATATAAATCATCAGGGTGCTGTCTAGAACCAATAACAATTACAGCTGTGTGTTCCTCTTTACGACTTGATAGGGTAGTAGTCCACCATTGTCTAGTACTTTCTCTTGCACCTGGTTGTTGTGTAGTTTGGTGGTCCTCAATATCGTCAGCAATAATTATGTCACAGTCACGTGATAGAATCTTTCCACCCTTACCTACAGCTACCATTGTCGGTGA
>Ga0070752_1001587_pt1 | contig 15726 bp, 24 predicted proteins | sample VirMetDEL_Aug_30_FD_77440 | JGI IMG/M metagenome (GOLD analysis project Ga0070752, IMG submission 77440) | Aqueous microbial communities from the Delaware River and Bay under freshwater to marine salinity gradient to study organic matter... | ecosystem: Environmental > Aquatic > Marine > Coastal...
CTAGGAAGATTCTTGGTAAATGTTTGGAGTGATCCAAAAAAAGCTACTGATGAATTTGTTGAAAGTATTGGAGAGTTTGGAGATACAATAGAAAACTCAATAGAAAGATCTGTTAGAATTGCAGAGATAGAGATTAGAATGAGATCCTTGAATAGAGCTATTAAATTAAATAACCAAGATATAGAAGCTCAGATTTCATTATTAGAGATAGCTTCTGAGGATGCTACTACTGGCTTTAAAGATCAAGAGGATGCCTTAAATAAATTACTTATAGCACAAAGAGAAAGAGCTAGATTAAATGTAGAACAAGGTCAGAAAGAAAGGGAATTAGCTCAAGCTAGATTGGCTCAAGCTATAACAACTGGTAAGGGAGTTGAAGAAGCTAGAGATGCTGAATTAGAGGTTGTAGCAAAACAGAAACAAGCTTTTATAGATCTTCAAATAACAGAAGCTAATATTGCTAAAACTAGAAGACAATTAAAGCAGGACCAACTAGAACAAGATTTAGATTTCTTAATTGATGGTTTTGATAACCAAAAGACAATTAATGAAAGAATAATAGCTGATGAGACTAGAACAGAGGAAGAGAGAAGAGCTTTATTAGCTGAAACTAAAAGGCTTTCTGATATATCTTTTAATGAGCAGATTAAGGTATTACAAACAGCAACAAAAGAAAACATTGATGCTAATGATTTAATTAATACTAGTGATGCTAAATTATTAAATGAGAAAGCAAAAAGACTAGGGTTATCTGAAATACTTACTAAAAGATTACTGGAGATAGTTAGAGATAGAAAAACAGCTAACCTAGATTTAGCAGAAGCTGAAATTGATTTAGAAAAATCTGTAACTAAAACAAAAGAGGATGAGGCTAAAAACAGAGAGAAGATAGCTGATGATGAATATAAGAAAGAGGTTTCTGATGCAGAAGCTAGGACACAACTAATACAAGAGACAGCACAGAATGATCTTGATTTAATTAGAGAAGCATTAGAAGCTGAGAGAGATATTAAATTAAAGAATGATGAACTTACTGCTAATCAAAGATTATTAATTGAACAACAATACCAAAATCAAATTGATGGATTAAGATTAGAGGGATTATCTTCTGAGGAGGAATTAGCACAAAAAAGGAATGAGGTTTTATCTAGTAGCTTAGAAACTTTAACGGAATCTTTTGTAGGTTTTGCAGCAGATCAAGAATTAACTCTTAAAAACTTAGGTAAGACTGTTATATTAAGTGCATTAGATACAGCTCAAAGGTTAATTAATATTAAACTAGCAGAGATTACGGCACAATCTCTAGCTCAAGCTGATTCTGTTGCTACGTTCGGTGCTAGTGGTTTAGCTAGAGCTGCTATTTTAACTGGGTTAGTTAATGCTTCATTTTCTGCTGTTAAGGCTAAGGTTAGTAAATTTGAGCAAGGTGGTATGGTTAATGGTCCTTCTCATGCTAATGGTGGTGTTAAATTTGCTGTTGGTGGACAAGTTAATGAATTAGAAGGAGGAGAAGCTGTTATTAATAAGAGATCAACTTCAATGTTTAAACCTATTCTTTCTGCTTTGAATGTAGCTGGAGGAGGTAGGAAATTTGCAGAAGGTGGATTAATTAATGATGCTAGATTATCTAGTTTAGGAAATTTAGGATCTAATCCATTATCTTCAATAACAAGTATTAATTCTACCATATCTGATGATATAGTAAATAGAATAGGAGAAGCTGTTAAGGGTAATTTAAAGGTTACCAATGTGGTAACTGACACAGCAGATCAAATAAACAAAGTAAATAATATACAGAATGAAGCAAGTATTTAATTCAATCTATAATTTCTTTTTTGCTATATTGCAAGAAAAAGCTCCTTTAGAGGTTAGAATTAGTAGGAGAATTAGTTGTGATTTATGTCCATATAAAAAGGATGATTTCAAATTACTTAAAATTCGTCTATCTAATGTCCCTCAATGCGATATCTGTAAATGTCCAATAAAAAATAAGACAGCTTTTAAGTATAGCAAATGTCCTAAAGAACTATGGGAAGAATAGAAGATCATATAAATGAATTAAATGATTTACTTAATAACCTAGGTAGTAATCTTAGACCTAATCAAGAAGTATTATCTAGGTTATTTGAGCTTTATAAAGAATTAAATCCTAGAGAGAATCCTTGTTTTAGTTGTAGAGGAGATAGGATTAACGTAGTTAAATGGTTTAAATCTAAGGTATAATGGCAGATAGACCTATAACAATGTCAATAGTTCATGAGTTTATTGAAAGGCTAAAATCTAATACAGATGTAACTAGCCTAGAAGATATAATTGCTTACTGTATAAAAAACCAGATCATTCCTACATCCAAGTTAAGGAATTATATGATCGTTCAGGACTATTACGAATGGGGAAACTCAAGAGTTAAATTCTGCATTCAGATGGAGGAAAAGTACGATCTATCTGATTCTCAAATAAATAAAGTTATAACTCATTTTCAGAGAAAGCAATCAGAGGTAAGATTCTTAAAATAGGATAATTTTTAGTATATACTTATTTATCTATAGTTAGTATAATTACGTTATGGATAAATGGTTTAATTCAAATTTTAACGCTGGTCTAGGAGAGGTGAATATATTTGGAGAGATTGGTGGATTTGGCGTTTACGCTGATGAATTTATCTCTGAAGTTCAAAGTTTAGGAGCTACAAGATTAAGAGTTAATATATCTAGTTTAGGTGGAGATACAAATCAAGCTTTTCAGATCCACGATTTCTTAAAGTCTTTTAAAGGTAAGGTAACAGCTAGAGTAACTGGATTTACTGCTAGTGCTGGTACTTTAATTTCTATGGGAGCTGATGTTGTAGAGATGAGTGAGAATGCTTTATTCTTAATCCATAACTCATGGACTATGGAGATGGGTAATGCTGAGGAGATGAGAGATACAGCTGAGCAATTAGATACAGTAGATGATATACAAGTAAGAATATATAAAGCTAAAACTGGAATGTCCGATGAGGCTATTAGAAAACTAATGGCAGAAGAAAGATGGATGTCTCCAGAGGAAGCTAAAGAAAAAGGTTTTGTAGATAAGATTACTAGTGCTAGTGAGATTTCTGCTAAGTCTTTAGATGCGGTATATGCTAAGATTGATTCTAAGCAGTTACCTAATGCGAATTTTAATATTAAAAACACAAATGAAATGGCTGAAAAGACGATTTTAGAAACGATTAATGCTAAGTTCGAAGAGCTTAGTAATACTATCTCTGCTATGTTTGGAAAGAACGAAGAAGAGAAAGTAGAAACGATTGCTAAGGCAGATGCTGAGGAATTAGTAGCTAAAGCTAAGGCAGAACTTGAGACTGAGTATAAGTACGAGTTAAGCCAAAAAGAGGATGATATCAACGCAAAAGTAGAAGAGATTTCTGCTAAGATTGCTGAGGTAGAAACTCTTAATGCTAAGGTTACTGAGTTAGAAGCTGAGTTAGCAAAGGCGAAAGCCGACAAAGTAGAGACTCCTAAAGCTGAAGAGACTGCAAATGTAGAAACTCCAAAAGCTGCGGAAGCTCATAATTTAGATGTATTGGCTTCTAAATTCAAATTTTAAATTTTAAAAAAAGAAAATTAGATTACAATGGCAAACGTAATTACAAATGGAATTTCTCATACTTACGGTGGTAGAGAAATATTAGAGCCTATTTTTTATGCTCCTCAAGTAGAAGGAATTAATCCTTTCGCTGAGTATCAAATTTTAGATAACGTTAAGACAAGTGCTAACGTTTACATTCCTTCAAAGTTACAGAAAGTATTAAGAGCTGATACTGGATGCGGATTCTCTGCGGCTGGTTCAGTTGCTTTAAATGACAGAACAGTAACTCCTAAGAAGGTTAAGTTACAAGTTGAGATGTGCGAATCAGAGTTTGATTCTACTATCTTCGCTGAGTTAAGAAAATCTGGAGTTTCAAGAAATGACTTAACTGGAACTGTATTAGAGGAAATCATTAGAAACATGGTTGTAAACTCTATGAGAGAAGATATTCCTAAATTAGCTTGGAATGGTAAAGATGCTGATGCTGATGCTTTCTATGGTATTTTAGATGGATTCTTTGAAGTTATCTTAGCATCTACTGCTTCTTTAGCTCATATTGAAACAATGAGTACTCATGAAACTGCTGAGGTTTTAGATTCTGATGGAGCTTTAACAGCTTTAAGAAACATCTACGCTAATCAAGGTGCAGAGTTAGAGTCTATTCCAGATTCTCAAAAGAGATTCTATGTATCTCCTTCTGTTTACAATAACTTATTAACTTCTTTAGAGAATACTGGAGCTTCTGCTGGAATCGAAAGAGTTATGAGAGGTGAGCAAATGGGATTAACTTTTAGAGGAATTGAGTTAGTTAAAGAATATACTTGGACTGGTGCTTTAGCTGATACTTCTAATCCTCAAGATGGAGTTGTTTCTCCAAATGCTATCGTATTAACTATCCCTCAAAACTTAGTAATTGCTTCTGATGTTACTAATCCTGAGAGTGAAGTTATGTTCTGGTATGAGAAGAAAGATGAGAAGTATTACTTATCTGCTAAGTTCATGTTAGGAACACAAATTGTACATCCTGAGCTAATTGCTTTCGGATACTAGAATATTTAAGAGGGAGGATTAATTTCCTCCCTTATTTTTAAAAAAGTTTAATTTATATAAAATGGCTTTATCAACTGGAATTAATATCGGATGTACTGATGAGAACAGAAGAGGAGGTATTAAAACTCTTTGGATTACTGAAAGAGATAATGTAGATACTACTTCTGGATTCACTGCTGGATCTGATCATGATTATACTGCTGTTACAATGACTTCTACTGCTGTTAAGTTTTATAAGTTTGAGTTTGACTCATTCACTGGAGACTTTAACACAGAAGCAAGTGCTGAGAATGGTAGTAAAGTATTAGCTATCTCTGGGGATTTCAAAGTTCCTAAGCAAGAGAAAGTTAAAGCAAAAGTATTACAAGAGTTATTTAATACTTGTAAAGTAATCGTAGTTGCAGAGGACTTCAATCAGAAGTTTTTCGTTTACGGTTATGATGAATTTTTAGAGCATTCTGGAGCAATGATTGTAACTGTTTCTTCTGTAACTGGAAAAGGGTTACAAGATGAGAGTGGTTATACTATTGCTTTCGAAGGTCAAATGGCTGAGTTGCCTAGAGAGTTTACTGGGGATACAACTGATGCTACTAAATTTGAGCAATAAATACATTTTAGGGAGGTCTTATGATCTCCCTTTAATTTCATATCTTTACTTATGGCTAAGAATAGAAACACAATCAAACCTAATAGAATTAAATCTGGTATAGTTGCAAAAATTGCTGATCCAGTAGCTCCAAGAGAAACTGATAAGGATAAAGATTTCGTAGGGGATTGGGTTCAATATTTTAAGGATGATAATAATATCTTCCCTAATGATCTAGCCAAAAGAGCTAAAAGATCTAGTGTTCATAATGCTATATTAGAATCTAAATTAGTATTCACTTGTGGAGATGGATTAAGTTTTGAGAGGAATGGTGAAGCTATTGATTTAGATACTGATACTAGACTAAGAGATTATGTTACTAGTATAAACAATAAAGGAGAAAGCTTAGAAGATATATATAAGAGATGTGCCAAGGATCTTATTACAATAGGATCTTTTAGTGTTCAAGCTGTTAAAGAAAGTGGGTTTACCTTCTACTTTCATCAAGACACAACAGAAGTAAGATTAGAGAAAGAAAACGAACTAAACATTATAGAGAATGCGTACATTTCGCCTGATTGGTATTCGATTAAGAATGAAGATAAGGAAGGTGTTGAGGAAGTTATTGAGAAAATACCTATGTTTACCAAGGGAACAAGAGAAGCAAATTCTATTATTTATAGAAGAGAATATTCTCCTGAACATAGATATTATGGTTTACCTGACTATGTAGGTGCTTTACACTGGATTGATATTAGTTATAAAATTCCGACCTTCAATTTAACAAGGTTTAAAAATGGTTTTATGCCTTCTGCTGTTGTAGATTTAGTAGGCGAGCCACCAGAAGGAATGACTCCAGAAGATTATATTACTAATGTAGTTATCCCTAAATTTACTGATGAAGGGAACAATAGTAAGATTTTATTCCAGATGGTAGATAGCCAAGAGAATAAAACTAATGTTCAATTATTTGATGGGATTAAAGATGGAGACTTTACAGAGCTTCAACAATTAGCAGATCAAAATATAATATCTTCTCATAGATGGCATCCTTCATTAAGTGGTATTCAAACTGCTGGAAAGTTAGGATCTAGTCAAGAGATTAGAAATGCTTTCGAGTTGGTTAATAATACAGTAATCAGAGGTTATAAGAATATGTTGATTCCAGTTTTTAATATGATGTTGGAAGAAGCTGGTTTTGGAGATGTTACTATTAAGGTACATACTAAGTCTCCTATTACTTATGCTAATGAGATAAGCGTAGAACAAGCTTTAAGTAAGAATGAGAAGAGAGATCTTTTAGGATTCGAAGCTCAAGAGGAAGATGTTAAAGAAGTAAGACAAGCTTTAAATGGAGCTCAAGTTACTTCAATGGTAGAAGTAGTAACTAATTATAATTTAGGTAATGTAGATAGAGATAGTGCGATAGAAATATTAAAAATTGCGTTCTCTGTTACTGATGAGGAAGCGCAAATTATAATACCTAATCAGAGATTAAATACAATAGAAAACGAATAAAAAAATGGGATACACGATTACAAATTTAGGTACAGATATTAAAGTTACTGATGGAGTAGATAATAGCTGGTTATTTCCAAAAGATGGAACAATGGTTTACCATTATGGAGATAAGGTTAGATTAACTCATGGAACAGTAAAAATAGATATTGATTATACTGCTGTTGATGCTCCAAGCGTAGCGAGTGGATCAGATTTATTTAATGAGATTGAAGACTTTAAACAAGCAGGAGATGCTTCTACAAGCTCTATTCAAACAGAAGTAGCTTACAACAACGCTTCTACTCAATTAGTTGCAGAAAACTTAGACAGAAAAGGTATTCAAATATTCAATAAAACAGATGCTTATATTACTATTGAATTAGGTAATGTTACTGTTGTATTAAATGAGGGTCAAGAGATTGCTGTTGATAAAGGTACTTTCATTGAAACAACGGAAGAAGTTAAATTTATTTGCAATACTGCTACGTCAGGAAAAGTAATCGCAATAGAATATTTATAATATGAAGTTAAGAGCAGATAATATATTTTCAGCATCATTTGGTAGTATAGGTCAAGGATTAGGTTATGGCAATCTAATTGAAGATATCGCAAGTGGAGGTGGATGTACAGCTGTTAAATCTGATCAACTACAGATAGGAGCTGGAACTTCCAATGCTTCTTATGCTCCTTTTTATGGGTTATATGATTATTCTTGGTATGGTGCTATTTGGGAAGCTTCTGAGTTTACAGGAACAGCAGAGGGTCAAATTCAGATAACTGGTTTTGAAATGCAAAGAGGAAGTGTTACATCTCCTTATCCTACTAATAATATGCAAATATGGTTAAGTGAAATAGATGAGAATTTATTTGATTCTTATCCTGCTGTTGATGGTGCTGATTTAACTAAGAGTAATGAGATTAAAGTTTTTGATGGAAATTTAACCTGGGCTAGTGGATGGAACGAAATAACATTCGACACTAACTACTGCTTTAGTGGAAATAAGAGCCTTTTAGTTGAATTTAGAAATTATGATGGTACTTGGACATCTGGCTATGGTCATGGAGAATATGCTGTAGCAATATCTAAGGCAGCTTATAAAGCATCAGACAATGCTTATCCAACAGGAAATGGAACTATAACTAATGGAAGAATTAACACGATTTTTAAATATTAATTATGGCAGTTAATACACAACAATTAATAGCAGATTTAAGTGTTTATGGTACAATCAATTATTGTGATGTTCATAGTGATTACAGCTATGTTATTGTTATCGAGGGAGTAAGTGAAGAAGATAAAACAACGGTAGAATCAATAGTAGAATCTGCTTGTAGTACTGATTATCCCGTATATTTATCATGTACTTTAGTTAATGGAGTTTTTAAATGTGAAAGAAATAAGTAATCATGGCACATAATACAGAAATAATAACAAGTACTGAGGTTAGAGATCATGTTATAAATAGTGTTCAGTTCGACGTAGCATTATTAGAAAATAGAATCATTAACTATCAAAGGAAATACGTAAGAAAGGCTTTAGGTAAAGATTTCTATGATGAGATCCTGGACCAAGTAGAAAACACTACTTTAACTTCTGATAATACAATTTTGCTAGATAGTTATATTAAACCTATGTTAGCTCATTATATTGTATTTGAGGAGATGCCTTATTTAAGAACTCAGATAGGATCATTAGGAGCTAGAAATCCTTTAGATGATTTAAGCGGTCAAGCTGATGACCAAGACTACGGTTTATTAAGAAGAAGATTATCTTCTGATGCTGATCTAATGAAGCAGAATTTAATCCAATATATAACGGATGAACAAGATAATGATTCTTCTAAATATCCATTATTTGAGGGATGTGATGATAGTAATAATTCTAAATACTTTATAACTTATTAATAATATGGAAAAGTGGTTACCTTTATTAATTCAAATACTAACTCCTATAATGGTTTTATATGTGGGTGTGGAGCTTAATGATAAGAGAGATCATGATAAACAGTTATTAATGGAGGTTAAGGATATTAAAGCTAGTATTCATGAATCTGCTATTATTTTCGAAGGAATGAATGTAAAAGTAACGAACTTAGAAAGAAGGGTTACTAATATTGAAAATAAATTAGACAACGAAAAAGTTAAATAGATGGCTACTCCTGAAAATTTACATAAAAATATACCTAATTCACAATTACATGATCCTAAAGACTTTTCTACTGCTGGTGTAGGAACTGCTTTAAGAAAAGGAATGGATAGTAATTTAGAATGGGCGGTTCCTTATTGGCAAGATTCAGTATTAGATAGAGTTGATATGGCTTTAACTCCTCCTTCTGAGAATGATGGAGATAGATATATTATTATCAATTTAACTTCTACAGTGGTCCATGCTGATTGGGATGGAGCTAGTGAGAATGATATAGTAGAATTTGATTTAGATGCTTCTGCTTGGGTTTCTGTAACTCCTTTCTTTGATATGACTGCTAGATCTCAAGCTGATCTGAATCAATATTACTTTGATGGAACTACTTGGAATGATGTTATAGGTTCTTCTGGGGATGTATCTCAAAGCGGAACTTCTTCTGATAACCAAATAGCTGTATTTACTGCTGATAAAACAATAGAAGGAGATGATAACTTTACTTTTAGTAATGGTCAAATAGAAACTTTCGCAGAGGATTCATCTTCTTATCTTAATTTAAAGAGTTATTCTGATACAGTTCATTGGGCTAATAACTTGTCATTCTATTCAGCTAATGGTACATCATCCACTCCTACGGCTTTATTAAGCGGAGAGGTTATAGGTAAAGTAATAGCTTTAGGACATAATGGTAGTTCTTTTATTAGTGCAGGAAATGATATTACATTTAGTGCTTCTGAGAATTGGAGTGTAGGTAATAACGGAACTCAATTACAAATACGAACAACTTTAAACGGTGCTTCTGGTGCTGCTCAAAGATTATTAATAGATGGTTCAGGAGATATTACATTAGGTAATTACAAATTTGATGGAGATCAAACAGTAGGATCAGGGCAGGATAATTACGTTTTAACCTATGACTATGCTACTGGATTGATTAGTTTAGAAGCTGCTGCTAGTGGTGGGTTAAGCGATATAGTAGATGATGCTACTCCTCAGCTTGGAGGTTCATTAGATGTAAATGGAAATAAAATAGTTTCTGTTAGTAATGGCAATATAGATATAGAGCCTAACGGTACTGGTAATGTATTATTAGGGAATTTTACTTTTGATGCAGACCAAACGGTAGGGTTAGGTCAAGATGATTATGTTCTTACTTATGATCATGGAACTGGATTAATTAGTTTAGAAGCATCAGCTGGTGGTGGTGGAAGCTCTCCTTTAACTACTAAAGGTGATATATATACTTACAGTACTAACGATGATAGATTAGCGGTAGGAAGTAATGGGCAATATTTAATAGCTGATAGTGCAGAGGCTACTGGCTTAAAATGGGGTGATGCTGCTGATGGATTGGTAAAGTACGATGAAGTTACTTCTTTTACAACTGGTAGTAATTTATTTGATGTAAATATAAATGAATCTTTTGCTGTAGGTAGAAATAATAATCTAGGCACAGCTGCTGCAACAACAACAGACTTAGCTGTATTTGGTAATTACTGTAGCGTAGGTAACTTATATAGCTCTAAAGGGGCTATGGCTTTTGGTTATGAGGTTAGAGCAAGTGGATTGTATGCAGGAATAGGTGGAAAAAACAATAGATATGAAACTAACTACGCAGGAGCAGGGAAAGACAATGATACTACTGGACAGTATTCTTGGGCTTTTGGTTTAAACTCAACAGCCAGTGGTTCTTACTGTTTTGTTTTTGGTAACAACTTAACTAATAGCGAGTCTAGTTCATTATTGGCACATCAATTAAGAACTAAAGGGCTTGGAACAACTTCTTCTACAAGTTCTTTAAAAGCACAAGATAATGGAGGAAGTACTACTTTTGAAGTTCAGGATGATGGTGTAGCAGTTTTCAATACATTCACTGTAGCAACATTACCTTCACAAGTTGCAGGAGGATTAATTTACGTATCAGACGAAACTGGTGGAGCAACAATGGCTTTCTCAGATGGCACAAATTGGAGAAGAGTTCAAGATAGAGCAGTAGTAGCATAATAAAAAATAGTAAAATGGCAATAATAAACACAAACATAGCTATTAATTCTCTAGGAGATTCATTAGCTAGTACTTATATCAGAGTAATTTCTAAAGATATTTATGATGGCTCTGTTGATGTTATCCTTTATGTATATAAAGACAAGGCTTCTTTTGAAGCTAACTCATTACCTATACAAGACTTTTTAGACTTGGACTTTAGCCACTTTAATACTGGAAGAATAGCAGATACTAGCAGAGCAAACATCCACAACTTAGTGGTAGCTGAATTAGTTTCTAGAGGTTTTGATGGATCGAAACTAACAATAGATTTATAATGAAAGTGTGCAAGAATTTTTACGTTCATGAGTTAGTAGATAAGGGAACTTATGAGAAGTTTGGAGATTCTTCTATATGGTTTTTAGATCCTAAAGCATTTCCTATATTACAACACTTTAGAGATAGATTTGGATCTACTACAGTTAATAACTGGAAATCTGGAGGTAGTTTAAATTATAGAGGATTCAGACCTATTCATTGTGTAATAGGCGGAACTTATAGCCAACATAGATTTGGAAGAGGATTTGATATAACGTGTAAAGATGCTACTCCTGATGAGATTAGATACGATATAATGAAGAATGAAAAAGCCTATTTAGAGTTAGGGTTAAGTACCATAGAGGATGGTGTTTATGCTCCTACTTGGGTTCATTTTGATATTAGAACAACTGGATTAAATGAGATTAAAATAGTGAAACCATGAAAATAGTAATGTTAATTCAAACAGTATTAAATCTTTCTAAAAGATTTGGAATAGGTTTAGCTGATGTTAAGTACTTATTCAATGCTTTAAAAAAGAATAAGGAAGCTAATGATACTCCAGAAGGAGAATATGATTATGCTAGGTTGCTAGGTTTATCTATCTCAATACTATCTATTATTTTTGGTATATTGTATGCGTTCGGTAAAATCGAGCCAGAAGTATATAACAAACTAATAGAGGTTTTAGATGGTAAGTAAATGGCAAAGCTTTGAGGATTACATATATGCTAATCTTCATCTAGGAGTTAAGCCTTTAGCAAGGAAGATTATTAAAGATAATGGTTTAGATCTTGAAACAGACTTTAACTCTTTATCTTGTTTTATAAAAAGGAGAAAGAATAAACATCATAAAGCTCTCCAAGAGGAATGTGATGAAGTAGGTATTCCTAAAGATTCAGTTAATCATTATTGGTATAAAGGTAAAAACTTTTCTCTCCATGTTAAAGGTGAGGAACAGAAGCTAGAAGAAGAAGATATTAAATCTGCAGTTCTAGGAGCTTTAGAAAATTATTCTAAGCCTTATATAAAGAAACCTAAGAAAACTAATAAGAAAGCTCTTAAAGTAGTTATCTCTGATGCTCATGTAGGTTTAGATCCAGATCCTAATGGAGAAAGTTTATTTAATTACCAATATGGACCAGAGATATTTTATAATCATTTAGATCAAGTTTACCAATCTATATACGATCAAGTAATAAATAATGGATCTTTTGATCTGTTTATATTGGATGATCTTGGAGATGGGTTAGATGGTTATAATGGATTCACAACTAGAGGAGGACATAAACTGGATCAGAACTTAACTAATAAAGAAGCTTTCAATACTTATGTTAAAGGTAAATATGAGCTTATTAGAAGAGTAGTAGAGTTAGGAGTAGCTAAGAAATATATTATTAGGAATGTTTCTAACTGTAATCATGGTGGAGATTTCGGATGGACAGCTAATAGATGTATAGAATTAATGATTGAACATTCTATTGAAGCTGATATAGACTATGATATTATAGATAATTTTATGAAGCATTATGAATGGGGTAACCATACATTTATATTAACTCATGGGAAGGATAAAAAGTTCATGAATCTTGGGTTACCTATTACGCTAAATGATAGAGCTATTAACTTTATAAATGATTATATAGATCATTACGAGATTAACTCTAAATACATCCACGTAGAGAAAGGAGACCTTCACCAAGTAGCTTACCAGAGGACCAAGAAATTTGATTATAGAAATTATATGAGCTTTGCTCCTCCTTCTGCATGGGTAACTCATAACTTTGGAGATTGTTATAGTGGTTTTAGTTTACAGATCGTACCTAAAGAAACTAATTTAATTCAACATATAGATTACTTTTTTGACCTGGTTAAAGGGTAGTTGATTGGGTTTTTTGTTGTTGGTTGAGAGGGAGTTATATGCTCCCTTTCTTTTTGTCTAATCTTTCTTTATAAAAAAAGTATAAAAAAAATGTAACAAAATTATAAAGCATAAAGTATAATAGTTATATTTGATAAACAAAGAAAAAAAAGAAGGTTATGAAAGCAATATTAAAAGTAAGATTATCATCAGTATTAGACAAAGGAGATAAGGTAGATGTTATTTCTAATGATGGTGAATGGGCAAAGATCAGAAGAGATTATTGGCAATCATGGATAGAAACTAAATATTTGACTATATGCGATTAACAACAGTAGGAGACAAGATTAGAGTTTATTACAAAGGCGAAGAGTTCACTTTTGAAAAAACAATTAAGAATTTTAAATTATCAAACATTATAAAAGAAGTTAAGATATGGACATCAAGCAAGTAAGTATGTTATTAGATAGGATTATAGCTAGTAATCCTTATTCAAGACCAATAGATGAGTTGGACCAAAAAAAGTTTGGTGATAGCTTTATGCTAGGAGTATATAGATCTAGATTAGAGATGTTATTAAACGATTTAGAAAACCTTAAAAATATTTTAGATCATGAATAATTTAGATAAAGTAACAGTAAATTTCCCTCTTAGTAAACAAGCTAAAGAGGAGATAAACCAAATAGCTAAAGCTATGGGATTAAAAAAGCAGTTCTTATTAGAGCAATTAGTAAGAGAAGGATTAGTTATTTACAAATCAAAACATAGACTGTAATGGATTTAAAAGAATTAAAGAAGATTATCCCATACAAGTGGAAAGTTCAAACTTGTAATGATTATGGATTTACAGCAGTAGCTTATATAGATGCTAGAGATCTTATGGATTTATTGGATGATGTAGTAGGTCCTGAGAATTGGCAAACAAATTACAGTGAGCATAAAGGGAATCTATATTGTAAGCTAGGAATTAGAATTAATGATTCATGGGTATGGAAAGAAGATTGTGGAACTGAGAGCTTTGCAGATAAGGAGAAAGGAGAAGCTTCTGATGCATTAAAGAGAGCAGGAGTTCAATGGGGAATAGGGAGGTTTCTATATTCTCTACCAATAGTTAAGATGGGTAAAGAATATGTAAGTAAAGGAAATAATGGTAAGAATCAGCCATACTCTCCTAAGACTGGAAGATTCTTATCTAAGGATCAGATAACTGAATTATGTAATGCTAAGATTAAAGCATGAATTGTAGATAAAATTCCTGAATATTTAAAAAAAGATTTTAAAATTACTTCAATAGAAATATTATGAATAACAAACTAACAACACAAAAGGCTATAACTAAAACTAGCCAAGAAGAATTAGCTGAGCAGATAAGCCAAGACTTATTAGAAGGATCAGTAGATATATTAGATGCTTACATCAGGCTTAAATCTATGGAAGAGGTTATTAAGAAAGTTAAATCTAAAGTAGAAGATGAAGCTATTAATGAAGCTTATAAGTATGGCAAAGGAGAACATGAAGCTTACGGAGTTAAATTCCAGTCTAATGAAGGTAGAAGAACTTTTGATTTCTCTGGAGATGCTGAGTATTTAAGATTAAAAGAAGAGTTAAAAGAAAGAGAAGCAATGTTAAAAGCTCTACCTTATGAAATGGTAGATCCTGAAACTGGTGAAGTAGCTACTCCTCCTAATATTAAATATTCTAAATCAAGTATAAGTATTAAATTTCCTAAATAATTTTACTATATTTGTAAAACTGCGATCTCACATTATAGCAGGAAGATATAATTTAAAGCCTTGTAGCAAAGTAGGAAGTGAGATCCCTATGGAGTTGCAGGGCTTTCTTATTTTTAAATTATTATTATGGCAAAAGATTTACCTTATTTCCAGTTTGAGCCAAGCGAGTATTTAGCTGGAGATATTAGTATATGCTCATTAGAATCTCAAGGGGTGTTTATTAATTTATGTTGCTTATATTGGCAAAAAGAATGTGAGCTAGGCTTAAGCAAGGCTTTAAGGAGATTTAAGCAAGGCTTAATTCAAGAGTTAATAGATGAGGATGTTATAAAAGTTGATGAGGATCAGATAGTTATAAGCTTTTTAGACGATCAATATAATACTATATCAGAAAGAAAGAAGAAGCTTTCAGAAGCAGGAAGGAAAGGAGGTAAGGTATCTAAGCCTAAGCCACCCTTAAGCGATACTAAAGCCACCCCGAAGCATTTAGAGAAGAGAAGAGAAGAGGATAGTAAAGAAGAAGAAATAAAAAAATATAATAATACTAGTATAAAGATGAAGCCTAAAGCTTCTCCTCTCCATCAAGATTTAAAGAAAGATTTTTTAGAGTATTATTTAGATCAAACTGGGAATGAGTTTTTTTGGACTGCAAAAGAAGCTACAAACTTAAAACAGTTAATCTCTAAACTTACTTTCTCAATAGAAGAGAAAAAAGAAAAAAGTTCCGCTAAAAAAGAAAAAGCTACTGATGAGGAAATAGTTTCAAGTTTTAGGATTATATTAGAAAATCTTCCTCAATGGATCAAAGAAAAAACTTTCACAGTAGCAGGAATTAACTCTCAATACATGAACATATTAAACGGCATAAAGAATGGACAGTCAAAACAAATTAGCAACGAGCCAACAGATGAAGAGATCAGAGCTAAATGGGCAAGGATCTTGGGAGAAGAATAACCTTCCAGCTCAAATCCATAGAACAAGC
>Ga0070752_1001589_pt1 | contig 15721 bp, 28 predicted proteins | sample VirMetDEL_Aug_30_FD_77440 | JGI IMG/M metagenome (GOLD analysis project Ga0070752, IMG submission 77440) | Aqueous microbial communities from the Delaware River and Bay under freshwater to marine salinity gradient to study organic matter... | ecosystem: Environmental > Aquatic > Marine > Coastal...
AAAGGTTGCGACAAAATCGTGTCATACTGCCCCTCGTCCCGCAGTATGAGATGGTTGCCTCTGTCGTGTTTCGCATCGAAATACTACTACAACTTGCTCCCTTACTCTCACTCGATACTATGCTCACATTACTTGATGGCGTGGGACTTGCCCTACTACTCGCACACTGAGTATCTTTGTTGCTTACTTTGACAGGTAAACCATGAATCGCTGTAAGACTATACTTAGTTCGTCTTTCCACTATGCTACTCGCAGGTTCTGATGTTGCTGTTTCACTCACATAGTGTGGTATTAAAACGGGTTTGCTGCTTTGTGGAAGTTCTCGGACAGATTATAAGCAATGCTTCCTCTGTAATTCTGAACAACTCACAGGCGTGGTTTCCTCACTCCACCTGATTGTTTAGTCGTAATCTGGCGTCAATCACTGTTGCACTTTACTGTTTTACTTGTGTAGATGCAACTCAATCCTCAAGATTTTATACTTTCGATAAAGTGCCGAAGTTTCGTGTCGTGTCCTGCCTTATTGCCTTAATCTACTCCAAGCAAAATGTTGGAGAGTATGGACTTATTGCAGTTTCCTTTTCCCACTTTTTAACGCATCAGTTCATGCGACTATGTTTCACTCCTTGCTGCGGAAGGTATCTCACATAGTGAGTATCAAAAGCGGACATTTTCTCAGATAACGCTAATCTCAAAATGTCTAAAGAGCATACGGCAGTCTTTTACGAGTCGCCACTCAGGGTAGAAAACAACTCTCGCTTATTTTTTCGCTACCACTTCTCTGAGAGTCTCTATGGGTCACTGCTGAAACATTAATTTTTACGATTTAATGTTGTTTTCTTTGTTTCTGAATATATATTATATCCACTTTTTGTCCTTTTGTCAAGAAAAATATTGATTTTTTTCTCGAAAGGTGGTCTGGGCAAGCAGTTTAATTTTAAGTGTTGCTACCAAGTAATTGGTCTGTTATCACTTCCTGCTGCCCAGTCCTAGCGTGTTCGGAGGTTCTGCGTTGCTTTCCCACTCAGTATGTCGGTGGTTCTGTTAGTTGCTTTCCACTCTCGGTTTTGCTTTCTCTTTCTCTCAAAAGATACATATATTATACCGACTTTGAGAGGGTTTGTCAATAGAAACATTACTGTTTTTACTGAAACTTTACTTTGAACAGGGGGGTGTAATTGACCCACCAAAGGCGAGGGGTGAGGGAGTCGAACCCCCGACTGTCGCTGAAGTACCTTATCAGCGCCGTGCTTCCGTAGACACCTACCCCTCTGAACCAACCCTGTTCAAAGTAGATTACTTAGGGTAATCAATCCTTGACACTTACTGTGAGATTGCGTCAACTAATCTTTGTAGGTCTTGCTTGCCTGCTTTGACTAAAGTCGGAACTTCAATTCCAAAGTGGTCAGCAATTTGAGCAACTAATTCTGCTTTTGCCACTACTGGTTCGCCAGATTTGGTTGTTCTAGGTTGTGCTACATACACTCCCTCTCTGCTTAGTTTAGCAATGATACTTCTAGTAGTCTTGCCGAACTGTTCTGCTAGTGCATCTACAGTATCTCTACTTGGATTTTCTGTGTATGCTTCAGTCATTTGATTGACCATTTCTTCTGTGTAATTTTTTGCGTTTGCCATATCGTTTATATTCTCCCAATTATTTATAAGTCTATTATAGTAAATATTTTCACACTTGTCAAGGATTTTCTGAAAAAAGTTTGATTTTTTGTTTTTCATTTTCTTTCCCTCTCAAAATATACATATATTATACGCGCTTTGTATTCCCTTGTCAATAGAAAATGCACATTTATTTATAAAAAATCGCAGTCTAACTTCGGGGGGCGGGACGCGAAACCACCTCGCTTCGCTCGAATTAACGCCAAAAAGGGCAAAATTGTGATAATTTCCCTTGACACCCGCGCAAATCCGTGCTAAAATATAAATAAGACTTATTATATCCCCGCCATCGTTTTTACACTTCGATGCGTCACTTTAGCACTTATCGGTTTCGCACTCTGGCGCAGGCGACGCTTTGCCGAAAGCCTTTGTTTATGCGGGGTTTTGCCCGACCGCTGTGGAAGACTGCTCAAATTAAAATAATTAGATAAAAATTAAAGAAACCCTTGACAAACCCGTCAAAGTGTGATAAAATCGGCGCGAAGCGCTTTGGCTAAAAATAATTCATCTTTTTTCGCTTTACCTATTGACCAAAGTGATTATGACCTGTATAATATATTCCATATTAAGGAGAAAGAAATGAAAAAAGTTGAAAAAGTAAAAAAAGTCCACAAAACAAAAGCAACATTAGTGGCAGAATTAGAAGTTGCAATGAAATTAGACAAAGGTTTCCTAAACAGTCTCGAAAGAGCGAACGCTGAAACAATCAAAAGATTGATGGAACAAGTGTCCTAATAGCAGAACCCGCGAAAGCGGGTTTTTTATGGTCTCTGCGTGATAGTAAGTGCTTACTAACATAAAAAGGGACAAATGTCGCGGCAAATTATTTTTAATTTTTTCTTGACAAGCGTGATAAAATATGCTACAATAATAGGGTGGGGGGCGGGATAGGCTCCGCTTGCGTTAGAAAGACTTGGGGATAACCTGTGGATAAGTCGCTGCGTTTCAGATAGACTTTGCACTCATCGCTTTGGCACTCTCTGGCGCACACGCATCGGTTTTCCACTCGTCGGTTTTTCACTCTGGCGCAGGGCGCACTTTTTTAAAAAAATATAAGGGAATGGCTAAATGCGAATGATTATCATTCATAGTAAGTGCTTACTAACATTTTTGAAAATAAAAAAAGGGCGATTTCTCGCCCTTTGGTTATATGGATTTTATTCCACAATTTTCATTCCATTCTCTAGCATTGATTGAGATGGCTCCCATATTTTCAATTGCTTTTAAATTATTCTCGTTATCATCAAAAAACCATTTTTGGATTTTTGCAAAAGGTTTTAAATTAAAGAAAGGATTTAATAATCTTCTTTTTAATTTCGGATCCGATGTCGTTTCCCCAACCTTTCGGCAAGTGATGTAATCATAATAAATACCCATTGAGTGAATATACTCATAATCGTATTTATTTAATTCTCTAGCTGTGCATAAAATGATAATGTTTCCTTGCTTGTAGTCATGGACAAGTTGCCAATACATAGGAAGTAAATCATCTTTAAAAATGTTTTCTTTTGTATTGTTTCTTTTCCAATGGTCTAAATCTAGTTTTCCATTTTCATCATGCCTTGCTCGGTGGCTAGAGTCTATAATTGTGCCATCTAAATCATATATTCTAATCTTCGGATTGACATTGAAAAACCTTTCAACAAATCTTGTTTTTAGTTTCATAATCCAACCCTCGATAATTGAGCAACCATCATTAACAAAGTTAAGACAAATAATCTCTTATCCTCGTCAACCCATGAAACCCAAAGAATACATAAATTACCTGTCCATAATAAAAACAAAGTTTCTAAAGTTGGAAAGGGCAAAAATCCCTGTAGCCCAATAAAGATTAAAGAAAAGGCTAACAAAGTTAGCCCATTCTTAATTTTCCTTAGTTTCAATTCATGCCTTTCATATTCGCTTATATATCTCATTTTTTACCCCCTTTATTTTCTGAAATATGTTTATTCATTCGCTCCCATTCTTTATCAAAAAGAATTGCTTTGTGCCATTCTTCCTCTGTAGGAAAGCCATGTTTTAAATATTCAGGGACATCTTTTTCAATGTCCCTTATATCTTTGCTTTTTGGATTGAAGTCCATTTCTAATTGTTTAGCCATATTAACCCCCTTGTTATAGTGGCATTTCCATTTGTAAGGCTTCTTCTCTTACAGTGGAAGTTTTTGTTTTGGTCTTTTTGGGTAAGACCTTTTCACCCCTACGAAGTGCCAATCTATCTTTAATAGATACGCCCTCTTTAATATTCTTTAGGCTAACCCCTCGAATATCATTTACGAAATCCTTTTTAATTGTAGATTTCCATTTACGCCAAAAATGGGCGAATAGCTGAAACTCCAACAATGAGTCCCTTAACGCTGTATGTTGTTCTTTATAATAAACATCTTTATTTAAAAATCTCATACAGGCTTCGGCTGAATATTTAGGATTTCCTTTATCAGTTCGCATTTGTTTAGTATCATCTTCGCTTAGTCCTTGAATAAAGTTTCTATAATTTCTATTCATAAACATTGTTCCAGCGATATCCATTAAACAACATACATCAACACCTCTAGGCAAATAAAATGTTTTATCTGTTATTTGTTGGTGCGTTTTTCTTATTGTTCCAACCTTATCTTTAACCCCTATATCAAAATTAAAGTTATAAGAAGTTAGATAATTAACGCCCATGCTAGACATCATGTCATTCCATTCTTCCATGATATGTTTCCATTTTCTAATCTTTAATGGATTATTTACCATGTCAAATTGAGCCCTTGCAAGTGCTGAATTATAACCATACGCTTCACCCTTACTATTTCTATGCAGTAAGTTTTCAACATCTTCCATAACCTCTTTAACATAGTAGTCCATAGTATAAGGTTTAAAAGAGTTCTTTTCTTCAAGGTTTCCCATGACTGCCCCAAAGTGAAAAACCAATCGTGGATTTTTCGCTATGAAGGTGGTTTCAGTATCGACAACACAGGCTATAGAGCCTGTGTTGTTATTGCTAATTGGAGACATAATTAACTAACCCCTTTTAATTTGGTCTTAGTTCTTATATTCCAATCACGAACAAAAGAAACAATGTCATCTTTATTGGCTCGGTCTAACGCTGTAAATGGCGTTTTACCCTCTCCCATAAGGTATTCATTTATTTCTCGTTGCATAGCAGTTTTAGATAACTGCTCAAAAGTTTTTATTGTGTCTTTAGACATAATTATTACCTCTATTTAAATTGGGTAGCTTTGTTATAGGTGCTACCCTTAAACCTATTACCTACCTTGTAGGCGATTTTTAAGAGAACGAATTAAACCATTATAACTGTTTATTTCTTTCTCAAAGTCTTTATATTGTTTGCCTAACTCTTTAGTCAATTTGACTTCTTTGTTAGCCATTCGGAACAAGTCCAATTTTTGTTTTACCTTTAGCCTATCATTCTCGGCTTGATGTTTGGCATGAAGTAATTTTATATATAATTTTGGGTGCATAATTTCCCCCTTTATAATTTAAGTTTTTGTTTTGCCTATCCTGTCGCAACAGTATAGGCTAGGATTTTTTCTTAACCTCTTTGTGTATCGCTCTACGCCTTTCGGGTGCGACTAGGATTTCGCCTAGTGAGATTGTGAACAAGTTTTCCCTCTCTATATAAAATATTATATCAAAATCACAGTGATATACAACAAAACATTTATATAATGTTTGGGTTATTTTACCTGTACAAAAATTATACAGCTGTACAAAAATTATACAGGGGGGTTATTAGACTGCCCAGAGACCAGCGACCTGGACACCCCCGCATGTACAACTTTTTATAAAATCGCGAACTGATAAAAGACGCACACTGTAGCATCGTGACGATGCATAGGAAAATATTTCTTGACATGAGGATAAATATTTGGTATAATTCTGGTATGAAGAATGAAATTGTAACTAAGATGAGTCCAGAGGGCTTAGAAATCGCAAACGCATACCTGGAACTAGGAAGTATACCAGCAGTTTGCGTTCGCACCAAATGTGATGAAAATACCGTTCAAGAGTTTTTAGGAAAACGGGAAGTCAAGGCATATATCGATCAAGTTTATTTAGATACAGGTTACAGAAATCGCTTCAAATTAGCAGACGCACTTGACAACATAATTGAACATAAACTTGAAGAAGCAGAAGAAAGCCAGATATATACTAACAAAGATATGGCAGATTTACTAATGATGGCGCACAAGATGCGCATGGATGAAATCAAAGCCATGGCAGAACTAGAAAAAGCAAAAACAGCTAATGTAAAAAATCAGACGAATGTACAGATAAACGGAGAGATGCCTTTCGGACAAGGTAACTACGGAAAACTGATGGAAAAATTACTTAAAAAATAATACAGGAGGAAGAAGTGACTGAATTAAGCACTTTTGTCAACGGCGACTTACGAGCCGACACAATCGTAGAAGATGGAAACTTTGGAGCAAGATTTTATGACTCTAAAGGCAATATAGTAAAAGTAGAATACTATAAAGGACATAGTGAAAGCTACGCAGAAGACGCAGCAGAGAACTATGTATTTGGAATAAAAAAGATTGGCATACAGTAAAGAGGTAGTAGAAAGATTTGAGCAAGTACTCAATTCACCTAAGCAATTTAGTGTGGGGCGTTTCGACCCTACAGACCCAACTGTAGCAACTGGAATGACTGGAGCACCCGCTTGTGGTGACGTCATGAAATTACAATTGAAGATAGACCCAGGCAATAATAGAATTGTCGATGTTAAGTTTAAAACTTACGGATGTGGGTCAGCTATTGCGTCCTCTACAATGTTTGTAGAAATGTTGAAAGGAAGGACAATCAAAGAAGCAAAAGAAATAAAAGACAAAGATATTGCGGAAGCATTAAATCTACCCCCTATAAAGCTGCACTGCTCAGTTCTCGCCGAAGATAGTATAAGAAAGGCTATCGAAAATTGGGAGGACAAATGTTCAGAAAAATACATAAAATTATGAAATCATCAAGAATACAAAATGTATGGCGTCTAATTAATTTAGACTAATGATAGAAATTACAAATGAGGCGTATACTAGACTTATACAGAAAGCGGCACAACAGGAGAACTTTGTTTTTAGACTTGGTCTTACTGGGGGCGGCTGCGGTGGTATGGAGTATAGTTTTGATTATTGTAGTCAAACTTATACAAGTGATTTGGTACTGGATTGGGGGCGTATAAAACTTAGAGTAGACCCTGAATCTGCGCCTTATTTGGAAGGCATAATAATAGATTGGAAAACAGATGGACTTAATGAACAATTTACATTCAACAACCCAAAAGAAACATACAGATGTGGATGCGGAGTTAGCATCGGCTTCTGAAGATGCAGCAACCGCAATGCAGAAAAAAGCATTGCAAATTGTTAACTTAGCACCCTCAGAAAACATAATAGAAAAACTAGCCGATATGCATCCAATGAGACAAATAACTTATGCAAGTATTTTACAAGTAGTAGTGTTATTTAGTATGTTTGGGTGTATGACAATCAATGAACATATAATTACATACTTATGAAAACATTCTTTAAATATTGGATATTACCCTGGAGTTACCCATGGAGGACTTAGGAGTATTTGACATTATAGGACAGGTAGGAGCACCTATCGCAGCCGCTATATTTATGGGCGGTTTTATATTTTTAATCATTCGGAAGATAATGGAAGATGTTGTTGGAGATACAGAAGAAGTTCGAGGAATCTCTAAGATGCTTATTACTAGAATCAAAGTTATGAATAATGATATAATTAAAATCGATATGTCAGTGTCTAGCGCACTTGGTCTTACTCCAGACTTGGATAAGATTGCAAGAGCAGAAAACTTCGTGGAAAGTGGGAGTATTGATGCGCGTAGAGACTAAACAATTGGTTGCCATATACACAACAGGAAAAAAGACGGTGAGAGTTTATGCAAGACGTAATTAATGCAATACAACAGTTTGGATTTCCGATTGTAGCGATGGTAGGACTTGGATACTTTGTATACTTTGTTTGGACTACCGTTACAGAAAAGATAGACCCCGCAATCGAAGAAATGAAAATGACAATCTTACAGTTAATTGACCAGATAAGAATGTTAGATAATGACATGATTCGACTGCAAAAGAAACTGGACACAGTTTTACAGATAAAAGAAAATGACCGCAAAAAATGATATAACTGGAGATAGAATCCAGACTAAACCTTCAACAAAATATGCTGATAACTATGACGCAATATTTAAAAAACAAGGATATAGTCGAGAATTGATAATGATATACAGAGTCGCAGGATTCTTGTGTATATTTTTTGCTCTTGTAATTTTTACTAATCCTTTGTGGGCGGATGAAATCAAACACAAGTTTAAAAGTCCTTCATTTAGTGGAGTAGGTACATCGAGTCACTACTTAACAATTGACTCACAAGAACAAACAAAAAAGGATGCACTCAAGGCTGAAATAAAAGCACTTGCAGATGCAGCAAAACGAGAGGAAGAAAATACAACTCTCGCAAGATTTATAAAGAACTTTGAAAGCAGAATATATGCACAATTATCTCGACAGTTGGTAGACCAGTTGTTTGGAGAGAATCCTGCAGAGAATGGATCATTTCAGTTATTCGATAACTTAATTACTTGGACGAGTGATGGAATATCAATAACAATGACCATATTTAATGAGGCAACTGGTGAGACAACTACTATTACTATCCCTATTGGGGACTTTGGTTTCTAGTTGTGCAACGCACAGTGGTTATATATCACCGTGCATGACCAACCCCGATGGGGACTACAAAGATTTAACTACAATCATACGAAAAGCAGAATGTTTCTCAGGAGACGCTGTACTCGAAAAACCTGTAACAAAAGAAATACAGGAATTACCATTACCAGCAAGAACGCCCGTTGTTGCTATCTATAAGTTCGAAGACTTAACAGGACAAAGAAAATCAAGAGATGGAATCGCAGATTTCTCAAGTGCTATGACTCAAGCCCCAGAGGCTTATTTGATTCGTGCGTTGAAATCTAGTGGATTCTTCAAAGTAGTAGAAAGAAAAGGATTAGACCATTTAACGAAAGAGCGTCAGTTGATTCGTTCTACTCGTGAAAGATTTGATGAGGAAGACAAACAGTTACCACTGCTGTATGCTGGGATCATCATTGAAGGGGGTATTGTAGATTACAATACAAATGTATTAACCGGGGGTGCTGGAGCCCGCTATTTAGGTATAGGAACTTCCAAGCAATATCGTGAGGATAATGTGGTGGTCTCAATGAGGTTGGTTTCTGTGAGTACAGGAGAAATCTTATTGGACATCCTTACTTCAAAAGCAATCCTCTCCGTGGGAGTTAGTAATGATTACTTTAGATTTACTACTGCAAATGACTTAGTGGAAGTAGAAAGTGGAAACTCCATGAACGAACCTAAGTTTATTGCGCTACAAGCGGCTATTGAAACTTCAGTAGTTGAACTTGTACGAAAGGGACAGGAAAAAGGGTACTGGAAGTACTATTTGGGAGAGTAAAATGAGGATTTTAATAGCCTTATTTTTATCAGTTGGTCTGTTTGCAGACAATGAAATCTATATTGACCAAACAGGGAATAATGCTAGCATAGACTTGGAGCAGCTTGGTTCTACCAATATAATTGGTGGTGACGATGCAGTTGCAGGTACAATGACAGCAGCAGTCCTAAACGGTCTGACAATGACACTCGACATCAATCAAATAGGAAGCTCCAATAAGTTTTTAACCGATGGAATATTAGGTGATAGCTTTACGGGTTTCTTTGAGTTTGACGGCGATTCAAACGAATGGGATTTTAGCATGGATACGTCTGGGCTAAATACTGCTGATAGCAATGATATTAACATTGACGTCACAGGTTCCTTCAACTTGGCAGATATAGATATCGCAGAAGTCTCAGGAGCAAGTTACTTAGACATTGATTGGATTATCGATGGTGATAGTAATGACGCAGAAGTAGATATAGACGCAGACTACGCGACTATGTATATGGACATTCTTGGTGACAGTAATGACTTAACATTTATCCAATCTGGATATGGAGCTAGTTCTAGCGATGCCAAATATTTCTATATGGATTTAAATGGTAGTAATAATACTGCGGTTATTAAACAGCAGTCAACGCTAGCGGCAGACTGGTTGAAAATTGAAAGTGATGCGTCTAATAGCAATATTTGTGTTATTCAGAATGATGGTGGGTCTACCACTACATGCTGATATAGGAAGCATTACAGAACAACGTGGAGTAGGGCAAGTCTTAAGAGACCAGCCCTACGATACAGACTTAGGATTTGACATTGAACAAATGGATGATGTGCGTACAGCTAATGGGCGATTAGGCATCACATTCATAGATGATAGTCAAGTTCGACTTACAGAGCATAGTAAACTTATAATAGACAAAGTAATCTTTGACCCCGACCCTAACAAGTCACAGATGTCAATGAAGTTTGCAAGTGGAACAGCTCGTTTTATTACTGGTGGTATTGGCAAGATTAATAAACAGAATATTAAGATTGAAACACCAACATCACAAATAGCCATTCGTGGCACAGATTTTACTGTGACAGTGGATGAGCTAGGAAGAAGTCTAGTAATATTACTACCAGACGATATGGGACTTCCTTCAGGCGAGATTGTAGTTGCAACAGCCATGGGAGAAGTCATACTTAATAAACCATATGAATCGACAGTGACTAGTATGTGGGAGAGTACACCAACTACTCCGATGATATTAGATTTAACACTTGACATCATAAACAACATGCTCATTGTGAGCCCACCTAAAAAAGATGAAGAAGAAACTGCAGGAGAAGTTGGAAATGATGACTCTAACGATAATATTCTTGACGTCGATTACCTCGCTTACGATGGGCTCGATATAGATTATTTAGAAGAAGACTTATCTTTTAATGAACTTGACATAGATTACTTAGACGTAAACTTTCTCGAAGACTTACTAGAAGTTATAGAGGAACTAGATGCACTCGCAATAAAAGAAGCAAGAGGTGCACAAGCTTTTTCAGAGTTTGATGTACAAGGTACATTATTTGGGCAAGACCCAACAACACAGATTTTAACATTTGGGGACGCAGAAAAAATTACTATAATTCGTAGCGTTACTCAATCAGTACAACTAGACCTCAACGGTGAGACAAGCTATAATATAATTATTGAACAAGATGGTAAAAGTTATAACATTATTCTTAACTCTGGTGACACTTCCAGTATTCGCATCCGTCAATCTTCAGGTTGATATACCTTGGGATTACGAGCAAATGCAACAAGATGGAGCTAGGATAGAGGCTGCTAAGTACTCGTATAGTTTTAATTTTCAAAATCCAAAACACAAGTACTTCGTAATAATTAATACACTTGATTTAGCCACAACAATATATGCTTTAGAAAATCGAGATAATTTGTATGAACGGAATATTTTACTTGATGATACACCAGAGATAGAAGAACTTTTAGCTCAAAAAATTATAGTATCTTATGCTCTTGAAAGATTAGGAATGTTTGATAATACTCCTGGCGCTAATGAATCCCTATCTTTAACTAACTTTTTTGTAACTTTAGCAGTCTTAAATAACTATTACTTAATAAATAAATATGAATAAACTTATAACCGCAGTACTTATGATAGGACTTCTAATCTGGAATCCTGGTATCATGCAAAGAGTCGAACTTATTGGTTACGACTATCTAATTATGAATACCGAACCTGTACAAAATGATACTATACTAATAGTAGATATAGATGAAGAAACAGTAAGTACTTATGGAGGCTGGCCAGTACCAAGAAGTTATTATGGTGATGCTATTATGGCAACTCAAGCAGTTGCTGGTATTACAGTACTTATGCCAAACAAAGACCTTCGAGGAATGAATCAAGATGAATACTTCACACGCAGACTTGAAGTAAGACCAACTGTCCTTGCTAGTGCAGCATCGACACAAGTAACTGGAACTAATCCTCATGTAGGAACTGCCCAGTTAGGAGAGGATCCACTACCATGGCTATATCAATACCCAGGAATTATACCTACAGAACCCACGCTGGAGTCAAAGGCAAAGGGACTAGGAGTAGTAACCGCTACACCGGAAATAGACGGGGTTACTCGTCGCATTCCCCTAGTCGTAAACGTAGAGTCAAAACTTTACCCGAGTTTCGCCTTGGAACTCTTAAGAGTCGCAGTAAGCGATCCTTCGTACCAGCTAAAAACAACACCAGAAGGCGTGCAATGGGTTAGAATACCAAACTACCCCTTAATGAATACAGATGCGAATGGTCGTATCTTTTTAAACTGGAATACGAAGTTCTACAAACAAACAGGACTAGAGTTTCTAGAGAATCCTATAGAAGCTCCTTTTGTAATTATCGGCACTACTGCAGAGGGTGTAACAAACCCTGTGCCGACCCCTGCGGGGGCAAAATACCCACATGAAATACAAGCTAACATTCTTCATAATCTTATTACAGGGACTGCTCCTTCTATACCTACTTGGGTACTCGGAGCAGAGCTCGCAGCAGCAATACTTGTCCTACTATCCCTTGCATTTGCAACAAGATCCATATGGTTCTCCCTGCCCTCACTGTTATTAATAGTTGGTGGGTCAATATACGGAGCCTGGTATTTATATCAATCTTCCTACTTGTTTGACGTCACAGGCATTATTATTATCTCGATTCTGTACTGGGGGTATCATACATTCCTGAGTTTCCTTTCCGAGTATCGTCAGAAACTTCGAATCAAACAACAATTCGGGACGTACGTAAGCCCCGACTTAGTAAAAAAATTACAGGAAGACCCATCATTACTGAGATTGGGTGGGTTCACGGAACAACTAACTTTTCTTTTTTCGGATATACGAGGATTTACCCCCATCTCTGAAAAATACCAGAAAGATCCACAAGGTCTTACTAGACTCATTAATCGTTTCCTTGACAATCAGACCGAGATAATTCTTAAGCATGGAGGCACGATAGATAAATACATGGGAGATTGCATTATGGCATTTTGGGGTGCACCGTTGCCTGACGAGAATCATGTAGAGAATGCAACAAAAGCGGCTATTGAAATGCGAATAGCCTTAGAGGAATTAAATGAAACACTTAAAGAGGAAGGCCTTGATCAAATTAATACAGGTGCTGGCATCAATTCAGGTCCTTGCGTGGTTGGCAACTTTGGCTCTAGTACTCGTTTCGATTACAGCGTCCTTGGCGATGCGGTTAATCTGGCTGCAAGGCTAGAATCTAGTTGCAAAGAGTACGATGCTGACTTAATTATATCTGAGCACAGTTTAGTAGAAGGCTATGAGTATGAGTTTCTTGACGAAGTTACTGTTAAAGGTAAGTCAGAGCCTGTAAAAATCTATACCATACGAAAATAGTACTTGACATATGCTACATTCTCTGATATAATTATCGTGTATTTAATACAAAAGTTTATGGGAAATAACAATGGATGCCGAACAAGTAGCTAACGATTTAGCCAAACACGAAGCAGTCTGCGCGGAGCGATGGAAAACTGCATTTAACCGCTTTGACGATATGGATGCAAGTATCAAGAGAATAGAAATGATACTTATATCTGCGTGTGGCGGAATAATCGTCGGCGGAGCCACAGTAGCATTGACTATATTTACAATGCTCTCATAGGAGAAAAAATGGAAATAGATTATAATAAAAAAGACGTTGTGAAATCACCAAAAGTAAAGAAGGTAGAAAGACCTTCTCTAGATGGATATGAACTCTATGAAAAAAGAGGAATGTGGCATTTAGTAGGAGATGGCGCACATGAAATCTTTGTATCAAAGGATGAAGCATATAAATGGCTAACGAAATAAAAGAAGCCTTAAAGAAGGCAGTAGATAAAGCTGAGCAAGAAGAAAATGTATCAGGAGTATCTGCAAGAGTAAAAAAGTTACTAGCAAGAAAACGTAACTTACAAAGGAAATCACATAACCCCAAAAGATCGAGAAGATAGTGAGCTATTGTAAGTATACTCAAGAAGAAATAATAGACTTCTACACTGCTGACCACACGCACCCAACAAAGTGTGTAATGTGGGGTCAAGCAATATGGCAGAAAAGACAAGAAGTTAAAAACTTTGTCTTATCTACACGACCTGAATCAATTTTAGATTATGGCTCAGGAAAAGGGTTTCAGTATAGTGAACATAAGATTCATAAAGACTGGACTCAAGGAAATTATATTTCTCCAGAACCAGTATGCTATGACCCAGGAGTTCCTGAGTTTAGCGAAAAGCCTGGAGTTAAGTTTGATTCTGTACTATGTTTCGATGTAATGGAACATATACCTGAACAACATTATGAAAAAGTTTTAAAAGAGATTTTTAATTATGCTAGAAAATCTGTATGCTTTAATATTGCAGTAAACCCTGCAAAGAAAAGTTTTCCAGATGGCACAAATTATCACGTACTTTGTAGACCCGAAGAATGGTGGTTTGCAAACATAAAAAGATTAAAACCAAAAGACTTAACAGTATGGTTATTCTTTTGGAGCATGAAGGGAGTAATTATCCTTAATGCAGAAAAGTAAAAAGACACACGAAGAACGACTAAAGATATGTCAGAAGTGCCCAAACTATAATAAGTTTTGGAAGACTTGTAAGATATGTCAGTGTTTTATGCCCCTCAAAACTAAATTAAGATGGGCTGAGTGTCCAGACGAGCCACCTCGTTGGACTTAGGGAGAAAAAGATGCCGTATCATTCAGGCAAAAAGAAAAAGAAAAAAGGCGGAAAGAAAAAGAAGTCAATGGGAGGCTTAACAGCTGCCCAAAAGAAACTACCTAAGAAACTACAACAAGCTCTCTTAAAAAGAAAGCGCAAGAAGTAACAACCTGAGGAGGTGATCAAAGTTTAGGATTGGATGACCTTATACTAAGCAAAACTGCATGAATATATTTCATGACACGGAAATAAATCGAGGGGTCTCCAATCCGCCCTTTACTAAAACTATGAAAAGAACTATCAAACAATTAAGACAGTATTTTAGAAAACACAGAGCTCATCTTAGACCTATTAAAAAAACAACTCTGGATACTAGAAACTGGCCTTCTGCAGGCAACAACAACAAATTACCAGTCGTAATATATGGGCATAAACATGACCTAGTTGTTGACTTTACAGCTGAAACAGCAAATGTAAATGATGGAATAAACTCCGTTACTGGCCATTGGAGAACTCACATGTTAACGTACGTAGGTAAAAACCAACAACAGTTACAAAAGTTTGAAAATAATGAAGGTGCTTTTGATGGTTTATTTCTCATAGATTGGGAAAGTAAAAAAGTCTTTAGGTTAGTGGGCGACAGACTTGGCAATGTAAAAATGCAACGTTTACGTCAACAACCTTTTGGAATAGGATGGTTGAAAAAGACCAGACTATTCGGAGAAGATATTCCTTTAAACTATGAAGATCAAGTGGTCTAGAAGTAGAAAAAGGAAGATAAACTGTGCAAGGCCTAAAGGTTTTTCGCAAAAGCAGTACTGTAAGCGCCAAAAGAGGGGTGGAAAGTACAAAAGGAGATAAATATGTTAGGATTCTTTGAATGGTTAACAGCTTGGATAGCAGTCTTACCTACAGTGGTAATGATTTGTTCTCTAATAGCAGCTATCACTCCAACACCGATTGACGATGGTTGGATGAAGAAAGTCTATAAACTAGTAGACTGGTTTGCCTTAAATGTTGGGAAAGCCAAAGACAAGTAACATTGCAGGGGTATCGTGGGCTGAAACGCCCACGGTGCATTTAGGAGATATATGGCAGTAAGAAGGAAAAGAAAGGCCGCTAAAAAACGTCCTGTACCTACAAACCCAACTCTTTATGCTAGAGTAAAAGCACAAGCAAAGAGAAAGTTTAAGGTATATCCATCAGCATATGCTAATGGATGGTTAGTAAAAACTTACAAAGCCAAAGGTGGAAGGTATCGTATGGGTACTGGGAGAAAAAGAAAATAAATGAGATTACTACTATTACTATTAGCAACTACACTTCAAGCAGAAGTG
>Ga0070752_1001593_pt1 | contig 15684 bp, 16 predicted proteins | sample VirMetDEL_Aug_30_FD_77440 | JGI IMG/M metagenome (GOLD analysis project Ga0070752, IMG submission 77440) | Aqueous microbial communities from the Delaware River and Bay under freshwater to marine salinity gradient to study organic matter... | ecosystem: Environmental > Aquatic > Marine > Coastal...
CATTGGTTTTAAAATACTCATGCGGAAAAAGATCGCCATTTGCTACGCGCTTTAAAGCGGCGGCGTGAATGATCGCATCTACCCTATCAAGCGCGCGAATGATGCTTTTTTTATCTCTTACATCTCCCAAAACAAAACGCAAGCGCTGGTCTTGAAAGTGTTCACTCATGCGCTCTTGTTTTAACTCATCACGCGAAAAAATAATCAAGCGCTCAAGATCTTTTCTTTTTAGTAGCTCTTTTGTTAGCGCGTGTCCTAAAGTTCCCGTTCCACCTGTGATTAAAATTCGTTTCATAGTTTCCTTTTTTGCATGTAAAGCGCGCTTTACAAGTACCGCTTTACTTTGCTGTTTGTATCGCTCTGTAAAACCTGTTTTCAAAGTTCTTTTGGAAAACCGCTTGCACCGCTTGTTGTCCGTCTTTGTAAAAATCTAGCGCTTTACGAATAACAGCCTTTGGAATTAGCAAATATTGCGCCTCTAGCTCTTCACCCTTTCGTTTAAACATCACACGCTTGCCTGTCTTTGTCTTAATGATAAAACCTTTTTCGGCCATAACCTTTGTTGGTGGGTTCTTTTTTCTCAAATTACGTTTGTTTTCATTTTTGCCGATAGGAATAGCAATTGATCGCCCGTAGGGTAGTTTTGTTCCACCCTCTTCATGTAGCGATAAAAAACTCAAGCCAATCTTTTTCAAATCACCAACTTGCGCCTCTAGCTTTTTCTTGCTAGCTTTTTTAACTCTTGTAACAAGAGCGGGAAAGCGCTTTATTTTTAATTCAAAAGCTTCTGGATAAGTTTCTTTAACAATTTTATTGCGCGCATAAAATGCTGTGTCATTAAGGGCCAACATAGTAGCAAATGGCACTTGTTTTTTGTGAATTGATTGCATCCAGCGTGAAAAACCCTTTAAATTTGACTTAACTTTAATTTGCATAGTATTCCCCCTTACAAGCCGTGATTTCTTAGCTCGCTTATAAAAAAGCAAAGATAAAGCTGATAAAGAGACAAAAGCGCAAGAAGATATGATTTTGCATAGAAGGCCAAGAAAATATAAAAAAATAAAATGGATACAGAAATAAGTAGCGGGCTAGTTGTCTTGCGGACCATGTTCAATCTCTTCGTTTTTGGTTTGTTCGGCTAAACGCTCTACTAAAAAATCAATTTTTGCGTTTATTGCGTTCATATCTGTTAAAATGTCTTCTTTTTTATCTTTTTCTTTTTTTCTCTTACGAGTCGTTGGAGTATCCAAAACAATACGCCTAGACTTTTCGCGAAACATTTTATTCCATAGTGGCAATCTTGCGGTATCAAAGCTTATCAAAGTAAAACATGATTCAAAATCTTCAAAGCTTTTGTATTCGTTGCCAAGGCGCGGTACTAAATAATGGGTTAAGTGCCATCTGATTTTAATTTCCGCTTCGTGAAAATCTTCACAAAAAAGTTTTGTCGAAAAGTTTAGATCGTGACCGACTACGTTTTGATGATCAAGCATCGTTAAGAAATATTTCTTCATACTATGATAATTTCCACGGGGTAAAGATTTTCTACCATTCTTTTTTTCATTTTAAATTCCTTTGTCTCAAAACCCTTGACGTCTACAAACTCAATGCGCCCGTCACAATAAAAAACCTGGAAATCGACGCGGTATTTGATGCCGCCTGGAAGATCAAAGGGAACTTGCCTTAAAAAGAAGTCTACACGGTCGCTATCATGGGTGGCTTTTTTTAAAAGCTTTAAACGCTTGTAATATGCGGCCTCTTTTTTAGAGTCGAATCGCAAGCCATCTTCAAAACAAGCTTGAGCGTTAAATTTTGTTCTTCGCCAAGTAGACATAAAAATTTGCTATAGTTTTCTTTAACGATAGCAAAAACTTTAAGACACTTAAATCTTTTTTTGAGTATTTTTGAAATTTTTTTTAGAAAAGAAAAGAGCGGCCAAAGCTTAGCCGCTCTAAAGCAAAAAAAAGGCAATTATTTTATATTATTTATTTTGTACAAAGCCCACAAACAAAGTCCAAATACAAAAACAACACTGAAACTTACAAAAGCCGCGTTAAAATCTTCCATCTTCCCCCCTCGGTAGATTATGGCGGGTCCAACATCCAAAGCTTTTCTTGGAAAAAGTCTACATCTGCCGCAAATTTTTTAGCTTTTTTAAGATGCTGCTTAGCCTCTAAAAAATTATCAAATGCCTCGCCTGCAAATTCCGATAGCATGTAAAGAGCCGCAATTAAAGCCTTTTCTTTAGATCCTGCGCCGCCAAGAGATGCGACTGCCGCTTTGATAGCTTCGCGCATTACGCGCTTAGCCTTTATATCTCGGATTTTAGCGGCTTTTTTGTCGGCAAGGTCTATTTCCTTGTGCATGGCCCTTGCGGCGGCCTCAGCAGCTTTGAAATACATTTCTCGTTCTTTTAAATAGAGACGTTCTTTCTCCGCTTGGCTAATTACTTGTAAAACTTTAGAGTTTGGCTTGTAATCGTCAAAATTTTGGTAGCTTTCAAAAGCAAAAAGGCTATCAATTGCAAAAATTGAAAAAGTTATAAGCGCGCCTCGAAAGATTGTTTCTGAGATTATGAGTGTTTCTTTGTTTTTCATGCTCATTGCGATTTTAAAAGTCACAAAGAGACAAAAAAATAAAATACATTTTAGCATTGTACCACCTGAGCTAAAAAGGGCAAGAATGCCTTGCCCGAGTTTGAGCAAATACAGCAAGAAAGATTTAAAAAATTTTCTACTTGCTCAAGCCAAAACAATAGCTGATCTTTTTTTAAAATTAAAGCCAAAACGATAGCTTAAAAGCGCTTAAAGTAAAAGACTCAAACTTTTCAGCCAAAACAAACATTAAGCCCTAATCGCTCTAAAAACTCGTTAATACGCGGCACAAAATCATAATTCTTAAACTCAAAAATTTGGGCAAAAGTTCCGTTTGTAAACTGGCAATGAGAGTTCAAGATTTCAAAAGACAAGCCTTTAATCGGTTTTCCATCGTAAACGCCAAGCTTTTCTATTGCAGCTTCTCTGTTTTGCTCTTCTATGCTTCCTTGATCTTTTGGCTTAGCATCTTCCCAGGCTGGCTTTCCATCTAGGCCAAGAACGGACCGTAAAAGGCCAAAATGGTTTGTTACGTGATTGCTTTTTGCATAATCGGCAAATTTTGCCACCTGGCTTTTAAAAAACTCAAGATCCATGCTTTTCGAATGCTTAAGGATTGTTCGCTTTTGCGATACACTAAGCTTTAGATTTTCGATTGTCTTTTGCTTTTCAGAAAAACCAACAAAACCCGAATCGGGTGCTTTGGCTTTCGAGACTTTTTGAGCCTTTGGCGGCGTTTTCTGGTTTGTTAGTTCTTTTTCATTAGTTTTAATATTATATACGCACATTTTGTCGTGGTCATGAACGCACATTTTGTCGTGGTCGTAAACGCACGTTTTTGTCGTGGTCGGTAAAATTATTTGAACGGCTTTTTCCTCAACGCACGTTTTGTCACCCTGGCAAGAAATATTTGAACAAATTCGGTGGACGTAAGTTTTTCTTGTGGTTTTTACTTCGTATTTTATTTTTCCGTTTTCGTCTTTAACTGGGTTTCCCATCTTATCTTTTATTTTTGTAAATGTTTTCCTAGTTTCCCGACTAATGAGTTTAAACTTTTCAAGGCATTTGAGTAAGGCTTGGACGGCCCTAACACTTACGCCTAAAAATTTTGCAATCTTATCGTCTAAATCCTTTGTATAGCCATCGTAATAGCTACGCGATTTGAGAAAACCGTAAAGCAATTTGGCTTTGCCTTTTATTTTTTTATTTTGGGCTATTTCTTTGGGAATGACAATCAATCGTGGAAAAAAATATCCTTGATTGTATAGTATTTCATAAGTGTCTAAAAATTCTTGGTGTGGATTGGGATTTATAAAAAGATCCCTTTCCACTACCCAGTTAAATTTCTTTTCTTCAACTTCCTTTGATTCTGAAACTAGAACGTTTTTTATATCGCGATCAAGTAAATTAAAGTTTTCAAAATCTTCAAAATATCTTTGAATGGTTCTCTCGTCTTTATTCATTAGCTTTGCAAATTGTTTGTTTGATCCATAAACACGGTTTGTTGCAGCAGATAAAACGCTTAATACTCCAAAAAATATTTTTGCATCTGGGCACAGATTAGGGTTCATTGCAACGTGGCCATAAATGGGCACTTCATCAGGAAATGTAAAATGTGGTTTTTCTTGAGACAAAAGAAAGCTCCTTCGTTTTAATTAATATTCTTGTTTAAGCAAGAACCTTGAAGAAACCTTCGAGAAAAGAGATTAAAATAATCTTTTAGTCTTAGCGAAAATCAGCGTTTATGCTAATATTAGGCTAGTTCGAAGTTGGGAAGTCGTTGTTATGTCAATTGAAGCGACTTCCCTTCTTGCTTTTCACAACTTACTCTCATCAAACATTTTTAAGTAAGTCTTTTTTCGTTAAAAGAATTTTTCCATCTTTCTTCTTATGCAATATCCGTGCTAAATTTTGCCCATTATAAAAAAAACAAAGGTTTATTGTGTCGCGAAGTGAAAGAAGACAAAAAAAAAGAGAAGAAAAGAAAAAACAAAAAATATCGGGTAACTCGTCGCTTCTTCCAATAAAATGTCAAGAATACTCAAATAGTATGCGCAATTTTTACAAACAAGGAAAAGGCAATGTTTTAGACTGGCTTGAAAGTTTGGGCCATGAAAAGCTAAGAGATTTACAACCTGAAGACTCTGACACCGAAAACTTAGAAAGTAATCAAAAGGATTCTATTGTACTTTACCTAGCGCTTGTTGCAAATGGCTTAAATCTTAGAAAAGATACAACTAAAGAATTTAGTTTTAGCTGTAGCGATGAAGAAATATGCAAAATGACAAATGTTTTTATACATTATGTATATCTTGCTTCTTTAAAAAGTAAAGGTCTAATAGAAGCAAATCTTACATCCGATTCTTTTTTTGAGTTTGAAGAAGGCGGTTTTTTTGTAAAACTCAAAGCTAGAGAAGAAATCCCATCCGAGTTTCTTGGGCTTTACGACTTTTGCAATCAACTAGCTTTAGAAAGACAAACAAACGATTAAATAATTTTTTTATCTTTTGCTATATGCAAGATTCGTGCTAACTTAATCAAGTTTTTGCTAAAAAGCTTCCTCTATACTCCCTGCTTTAAGCAAAAATCGCAGAAAAAGCCTTGCCCTTTCTTTTGATTCGTCATTTGATTGGGCTTTTTTTTTTCTTTTTCCCACTTATTCCCACATATTCTGATTTATTCTGAAAAATTAGCTATCTTTTTTTGTTAAGTTGCAAAGACTTGCAAAGCCATTCAAGAAAGCTCAATTTTTCTTTCCCACTTATTCCCACTAAAAGCACTTTTTCAAATGAAAACAAGTTGTAAAATTTAATTTTTTTTGATAGATTTTTTTCGAATATGCATTTGTTTTTGCCGCTGGTTTTTTTAGAGAATTTTTCCAGCGGCATTTTTTTGCATTTTTTTGAGCATAGCGTGCCGCCAAAACTTTTTTTGTTTTTGCGGCTTTTTTTGAGTCTTGTAATTTTGGGGGTCTTGATTGACCCTTTTTTTAGAGGGACATAATTTCGCGCTCTTTGATCTTGTAGCCAAGTTCAAAAATTTGCGTCTCAAGATCAATCACTTTTTGCATGTAGCAAACTAAAATTTCTCTTTCATAGTCTTTGCAAGATCGTGCTTTTTCGAGTTTTTCAAGAAAGTTGTTATAAATTTTCCATGTATTTTCAAGGTCTTTTTTTAATTCAAAAAGTATTTGCGTATCATTTCTAATTTTCATATAAAGTAATTATTTTAAAGCGGCTTTAATGGCGGTTTTAAGACAGATCTAACATAATGCTTATTATCCGACCTTGTACAATATTGTAATAATACACTTTTTCTTTTAAATTAAATTAATTTCTCATAATTCCCAAAACCGCCCTGTTTTGCTATGCTCAAAGCAAAAAAAAAGGCCAAAAATGGAACTCGTTAAAATGTTAAAAGTTTTTTGTATCATTAGCGGCTTTTCAATTTATTTTTACTTCATGCACAAATTAATTAAGCGCTAATCATGTATTATGATCGAAACTGCAAGCCTATTGAATTCATGGAATGGGCGGCAAAATTAAGATCCAATATTTACAAAATTGTTAAATATGACAAATTAAAAAACGTCACCATTAGCACCGTATGGGTAGGCTTCGATTTAAGCTATATGGAAGAACTGGTTAAAGTTCCTAAAATCTTTGAAACCAAAATCTTTTATAAAGACGGTAAAGAGATAAAGAGCATATTTTCTGCTACTGAAAAAGAAGCGCTAGACGTTCACGAAGTTTTTTTTCTTCAATTTTCTTAAAAAGCTTGCAAGATTCAAAAAAATATTTTAATCTAAAAAAACATTTTCAGGTCTCCATAAGATCTTATAAGCATTTTTTTCCGCTTAGTTAGTTTTGTTTGTTTTTGCCCGCAAAAAACCACCTTTTGCGGGTTTTTTTTGCCAAAAATAAATTTTAAAATGTTAGGATGTATCCCTTTAACAAATTAATTAAGGGCCGCAAAATGGGCGAACTTGTCAAAGAGCAAAACTTCACTCCCTCAAAAATAGAATTAATTAAAAACACAGTTTGCAAGGACGCTACAAACGACGAATTAGAGCTTTTTTTGCATGCTTGCAAGCGAACTGGCCTTGATCCTGTTTTAAAGCAAATTTACGCCGTTAAACGCTTCGACAAGAGCATTAATGCAAATGTTATGAGCGTTCAAATTGGAATTGATGGGTATAGGCTTATTGCTGATCGAACGGGCAAGTATGCGCCAGGAAAAGAGACAGAATTTAAGTTTACCAAAGATAACAAGCCATTTAGCGCTACGGCTTTTGTTAAAAAGCTAACACCTGATGGAACTTGGCACGAAGTTAGCGCCACGGTTTTTTATTCTGAGAGCGTACAAACTAAAAAAGACGGTACGCCGACACAGTTTTGGGCATCTAAGCCGCTTACAATGTTATCTAAATGCGCCGAAACCAATGCTTTGAAAAAAGCCTTCCCTGGTGAGCTTGCTGGCCTTGAAAACCAAGAAATTGCAAGCGCTGCAAGTTTTGAGCAAGCGGACGATAAACGGGTAAATAATTCCCAAATCTCCGCTTTGCTATCCATCATTAAAGATGATCAAGACTTGATGCAGCGCTTTTTAGACTACCACGGTATTTTGAATATGGGCAACTTACTTGCCTCAAAATTTGATGAAAGCGTGAAATTTCTAAAGCTTGCTAAAGAAAAGCAGAAATAAAGTTTTTATTCCTCTTCGCTATCGGGTGTTAAATCAATATCAAGGCCAGTCTCATGTTTGATAACGGCCTCGGCTGCCTCTTCAATTAGATTATCATCTTTGAGATAAAATCCTGATCCAACGCCTGCCAAAACGACCAAAACTAAAAGCGCTATTTTCATCTTATGCCCCTTCATTTTCAAAGTATTCTTTGCTTTCTGGTAAAAGAAGCTCGATGCTTGTTTGCGACAAACCATCTGCTTTTAAAGAATTAATCTTTTGCTCAAGCAAAGCCTGCCTTGCGGCCTCTGCCTGTTCTTTATCTTTTTGTGCTTGCGCTTGGGTCGCTTCATGCTCGGCAATTTCTGCCGCTGTCATTTCGACTCTAACGCCTTTAACCAACTTGTGCATTATGTTGTTTCCTTCATTCCGTATAAATAAAATTTACCACCCTGAACATTTCCAGATGAGAATAAGAACCTAACGGCATCGGTGATTTCGTTAGCTCCTCTTCTTGCGCCCAAATGGGTTTCATAATTATAAGCTGTCCCGCCCGTTCCTGTGTGGGTAGATCTACTTGTTAAATAAGTGTTATTTGAAGCATCATCTGTGTTATATAAAATAATCTCACCATAAATTCCATCTCCATTAGCTCTATCATTTTCTGCAATTAAAATTTGAGAAGCAGAGCTTGCCGAGTTGTTTGTTTGAGAACCTCCTACAATCCTCGCATGCTCATAGATATATGAGGTAGTTTCAAAAGTAGCGCCATTATCATTTGAGAACCTTAAATATAAATCACCTCCTGACGTGTCCGCGTCTATACCGTCCATAACGATTTTAAAACTTTTGTATTGAATAGGAAGTGCAATATCAATGCTGGCATCTGTGCTAGCTTCAGATTTAGAAATAAACTCCCAGTCTCCTTCTTCGCATTTTGGTTTTTTTCCAAAACCGTCTTTTTCATTGTCCAATGCTTGAATTGTCCAAGCGTCGGTAGCGTCCATTTGAGCGCGGATTAAGCCGACTAGCTCGCAAGCGTTGCCGTTATAGGTTGCTTCGTCAATGTTGCTAAAACTAAAAAAATCTCCAAACGCGTCGGCTACTGAATCATCTGGTGCGCCAATATTTGCGGCGGCGGGTGTTATTTTTGCAAAAAGATTTCGGCTTATCATAAAAGTTGGGGATGCGTCGCTATCGTTTGCGACAAGATAAACGCCTAAAGTAACATCTGTTGGAACAGCAACGCTTGTGAGAAAGCCCAACAAGTTATTGTCAATGTCACCCTCGGTTAAAGTCTGATTGCTTGTGATTGTGTGTAATATTGGCTTTCCATCGGTAACATTTGAAAGGGTGCAAACATAAGCGGGGTTAGTGGCTGATAAATCGTTACCATCTCCACCTTTAAGCGTTAAAACGCCGGCTGATAGGCTCATTGATAGGTTTTCAACGTGTCCAGGTATTAAGCGCATTGCGCTATTAGTTAATGCTCTAGATACGGTTAAATCTGTAGTTGTTAGATCGGCAACTAAATCCCCTGTTTGATCAAGTTCAAAAATACTTATCCAAGCGTCGTTGGCGCTATTTCTTTGCTTTAAAATGTTGGTGCTTGTGTCATACCAATATTGATAAGCAAACATTGTGCTTGGCTCTGTAGCGCCTGAATTGTTGCTAACAATTGCGCTCAAAGCGTTGTTGATATCAGAGCGCACGGCGGCTGCTCCGTCATTTGCTATGTTGTAGTCATGTTGCGCCATGATATTTTTCCCCTTTAGCTTGCCAGGTGTCCATAGCCGATAGTTGACCAATCAAACGTGCGGTCTACGGCTGTACCTAGCGAATTTTTAAATGTTATTGTAAAGCCAGTAGTCGACTTGCTAGTTATCTCGTAGTAGTCCCCTTGCTGGCCGTCTTGTAAAGCTATCCCTATCGCTTTGACGCTTTTAAAAGCTGGTGAATAGGTAATTGCATAAGCTCCAGCGCCGCTTGATAAATCGCTTGCGCCGTCTACTCTGTCGGGCATATCAACTGTAACGGATAGAGTTTCAATTCTTGGCGTTTGATAAACGTTATTTGATATTAGTTGCGCTCTAAATTTCAAGCCGCGCGCTCTGTATTCCCCAACAAAGAAATCTTGCCATGCGGACCATGTAGGCGTGCCGCTTGGGTCGTCATCGGTTAAAGCCACTTGTAATTTTACGTTAACATCGGGCGCTGTAGTGGTGTTTAAATCGTCCCAATTGCCCTCTAATTGATCTAACAAACCTTGTAGAGAATCAAAACTGTTTGCGTAGTCAATTGCGAATTGATCAATATTAGAAGTAACTCGGCTTGTGTAAACGCTGCCCAAATCAACGGGATTTTCAAACTCATAAGTTCCCGAACTGTAAACGCTGCCTTGTCCAGCATCTAAAAGCCCTAGCCAGTCGTCCATATTCCCAATCATATCGTCCCAAAGCGTCGAGTTGTCGAGCTTTAGATACCCATCTGAGACTATACAATTTGTTTTGCTGCCTGGATATGTCGGGCTTTCTGTTTGCGTTTCAATCACGTTAATATCTTTGACCGACTCAAAAATAGTTGTGATTTCTGTTGCTGTGACGGATTTTTTCCCAAGAGTGTCAACGGCTTTTATAAAATAAGTCCCCGTCATCGCTGGACTTGTTACGCCAGTTATTGTTTTTGGGATTCTAGGGAAAAGATCTATGCCATTTTCAAAAGTTTGTCCGCTTGTTTTGGTCGTAAACTTAATTTGGTAATAATCTAGATCGCTTTCAGTGTTTGCGTCCCAAGTTAAATAAGCGGTTGTATCTACAATATTAATTGCAAAGTTTTGGACAGCTGCGGGCGCTGTTGATCTTCCTACAACTTCATAATTTAAATAAGTTTTCCACGCTGAAACTTCGCCAGGGTGCGAAACGGCCCTAACTCCTAAATCGTAAACTCCATTTTCCAAAACGGGAAAAATAAAAATTCTAGTCGTGTCGCCTGGCAATTTAAACATTCTGTATTTTTGTTCATTGCTAGCTTTGTAGCGATATTCAATAAATTCTCTTTGTACACTGGCTCCTAAATCTTGCGGCTCAATGTCTATAATAATTTGCGGCGTTGTGCTGCCGTCCGAATTTATGATTAAGGCGTTTTCATCACTATATACCTGTAGTATATGGGGAGTATCGGGCAAAGCCCTAAATCTTGGTGGTGTATTTGTTATTTTGGGATCAAAAGCGGGTATGCTCCCAGTGTCGGCGCTTAAAATTGCTGGCGCTGCGTCAACAAGTGTTAAACGTGCGCTTAAATCTGAGCCTGGCTCAATACTTTTAACAATTAGATCTACGCTTTCTAAACTAGTTTGGCCAAATTGTATCAAGTCGCCTGCGACTGGTATGCTTGCCGCTGGTATGGCTGTTGTAAATTCTAGTTGCGTAACGGTATCTACGGGATTTACTACGCTATGCAAAGAGCTTGTGCCGTCACTTGCTCGGATTCTTACATTATAAGTTAAACCGCTTAACATCGTGACTTCTTCGTCAATCGTGATATGCGTTGCGTCGCCGCCGCCGTCTGTTGTTACGCTTTTGATTCTAGCGCCCTTTTGCCCAATGCTTGTTACATCATGCAAAACTTTTACAAGGTCGCCTCTTGTACAAATAAGATTTTCAATATCACAAGTTAGGCTATAGACTTCGGGTCTTAACCTTGCCGACGCTAAAAGATAGCGGCCTTCTCTCCATGCTTGGTTTTCGCTTGTACATCCCCAAACTTGCATCGCTTCAAATTTACTAGCGTTTGCAGCGCTGTAGCCGTCATCATAAGCAATAACTTCTTGCTGCTGATAATCGCGGCTTGGGTCTATATATCGGCATTTTATGCCGTGTATCTCTTCTTTAAAAACTTTAACGGAAGAAAAGCCAAAACTATTTCTTGGTGTGAAATGCTGAACTGGCGTTGATTGTTCAATGTCTCGAACAACTGTATATTTGCCGTCTACCATTGCAAAAGACGCTCGGCCTGCGGCTGCTATATCCCTTAAAAGCTCAAAAACGGTTGTGCCATAATCAATAACCGCGTCAAATTGCCATTTAGCTTGTCCATCTTGCGCTAAAGCGTCGCAAGCGTCTGCCCAATTTTTTAAACCGTCACCATCAATTAAACTATCATCAACGGGATTAGCGTTTGCGGCTCCTCTTAAAACTTCGGCAAAAGCCCATGCAGGATTTCTTGTTGCCACGGCGCTAGTCCATGCGCTGCCGTTCCATTTTTCAAGCTTTGCTTGTGCAATTGCGTTGAACTGATCGACAACGCCGTTTAATTGATCGGTGGCTTTTATTCTCATAGCTACCATGCAATGCCCTGAAACGTTGATCGGACTTGTTTGTTTTACGCTCTTTAAATTGCTAATATAAAATTGATCAACTTTTGTATCTACGGCGCTATCAGCCGTTAAACGTGTTAAGCGGATGTCATATTGATCTGCACTGGCAAAAGATATTCTTTCGCTAACATACCATTGTTGTTTTGTGTTGTTGGTATAGGTTCTTGTTGCGTAAGTTGTCCAAGATCCAGCGTCTACTTGCTTGTATTCATATTTTATTTGTACCGTAGCATCGCGATAATAATTATCTTGTGCGTCAAAATCAAACATGCCGACAAAATAGCCATCTATAACGGCCTCATTTGTATTTGTGGCTGTTGTGATTGTTTGTGCGCCGCCTGATGCGCTAACAAGTATGTTTTGGGGGTCGGGACTAATATCCGTTGAATAAAGCTTAAAATCATTTTCCGCGCCTGTGCCATATTGAATTTCTGTTTCTACGTCTTCAAAGTCGGAAAGGTCTGTATTTCCTATCTTTAGGTCGGATAACTGAAGCTCGCCATATCCAAAATCAAAGAGCAAGCGCAAGTATTGCTCATTTCCTGAAATTTCAGTGTAGGGCTGCGCTGCAAGTGTGGGATAAACTTTATAACGACCAAAAACGCGAGGGACTACGCCGTAAGGATTAGCGTTGTTTTGTGAACCTGTAATTTTTAGTGTGGGGGACTCTCTAACATCGCTGCCGCCTCTATCAAAGTTTGCTCTTGGTGGTGGAATAAGAGAATTAACGGCAAATTGCCCAACTGTCATGATTGTTGCCATTCCAACAGTTTGCGCGGTAGTAGCTTTAAAGCCCATGAAGCCGCCAACAGCACCGCCAAATTGCGCGCCAACGGCTATTAATGCGACAGTTGCAACAATTCTTAAAACGTCTTTGCCACTGCCGCCACCGCCGCCGCCTTGGGGACAAACTTTGATGGTAACTACTGTATCGCCTTTTACTATCGTTGTATCAAAGTTTTCTGGCTTTACATAAAGCGGATCAAGCTCAAAATCTTTGTCCGATATCCAAACACTAGCGTGACTTTGTAAAAGCTTGTCATGTAAAGCGTGCTTTACAAGGTCGCTTACTCTTGATTTTGCAGGCGCTGCACTTTCTACTCGATAGTAAGAAAAAAGGTGCGGCAAGGTTTGAACTTTGATTTCATCGGACATTATAAAAACTTCTCATGTCTGAAAACTTTATAAATTCGGGGTTTCCAACGGGCTGTTTTGTACTTCTCTAAACAAGAATTTTTACCCTTTTCAATATGTAACATCAAATAATGATTTACAATCAATCCAACGTGTACGGGCTGGCCTTGGATTCGAAAAAGGATTAAATCTGCAAAGCCTCTCTTATCAAAAGGTATTTCTTTGAAGCCGCCTTCGTCTTCGTTGCCTTTAACAATTTTGGCTATTTGCTCAATCTCTTTTGTACTTTCGTAGTCTGTAAAGCTTGGCAATAAAACGCCAAACCTTTCACAGTAAACACGTCTAAATAAGCCCCAACAATCTACTTTTTTAAAGCGCCCGCGTTCTTCGAACTCGATGCCTATATAGTCTTGTAACCAAAAAGTTTGCATTTTACCCCCCTTTGTAAAACCCGCTTTACATCTTCGACCATTTCCGTAGCGTCACGAAAAAGATAAAAGTTTCAAAAACTTAAAAAAGCCCTGGATAGTCAGCGGGTGTATAAGTTCCAGCAGGGTAGGGTTCGTTTAGCAAATCATTAAAAATGCAAGTTCCCGTCAACGTTTCTGCGTTATATTCGACATTGCGAATTTTCATATTAAACGGCCCGGCCTCGATGGTGTCGGGATCGCTTGCCAAAATAACGTTTAAAGTTAAATCCAAAGGACTCGATATAGAGCGCACACCCTCAACTAAAAGTTTATCTACATTGCTAATAGTTAGCTGCACCTGTTCCATACTCTCGCCATCTTCACCAGGTAAAGCAAATTGAAAAGGGTAGGCTGTGTAAAGGTTGCCGTTGCTAGTTATATTTTCCCAGTTGTTAACAACACGGATCGGGCTTGCTAAATCGGTATGATCAATTTCTATAATCATCAAGAAAACTTCGTTCGTTTCTTGTGAAAAAATGGCTTGTTTAGCTGTGGTAGAAAGTGATCTAGCCATTAGGGTAGTTGCTCCAACTTAATACTTACTCGGTAGTCAATACCGTTTGAAATGCTAATTTCGGGCGCGCTTAAGAAGCGAAAAGTTTCTGTAACAGCCGTTCTTGGGTGCGTCATTGTAAAGGTATCTACCCCGTCGTTTTGGGTAGTAGAAAAGAAAGTGTTTAAAGTTGTCACTTGTGCCGCTGTCATGTGAAAAACTAAGCTTAGCATAGAAGGCGCTGCGGTTGATCGCTTGCGAACTTTTGGATAGCCCGTTTCCATTTGTGAGCGAATAGTGTTATCCGCAAAAACTTCCTGATAGCCATCGGCTATTGCTACGGGTAAAGTCCCTGGCCAGCTCATCGTCTTATGCCCCCTCTACTTATTCCAAAAACGCGCAAAGATTTGTCAAAAGAGCCTTCGGCAAAACCTCGTTTTACTTCGTCGCGAATTACTACATTTATGCTTCGGCTGCCATCTTGTCCGCGCTCTTCGCTAACTTGCGCCGCTGCCCCTGTACTTCTTTGATCAATAATATTAACTGACACTTTAGAACCCGAACCGCTAGATTCTACGCCCAAAACACCACTTGATGAGCGCTTTAATGGTAAAATTGCTTCGCTGCCAGCCTCGGCCATCAATCCCCGACTGCCTGCAAGAGCAAAGCTTGTAGGTGTTGAAACTATGCCGCCATTTGCAAAAGGTAGTAATTTACCACTCATAAAGGCATTACCTTTAGCCGATGCAATAGAAGCCGCTTTTGTATCAACTGGACTCATCAAGCCTGAAATGGAGCTAGATATAAATTCAGCAAAAGGTTTTGTCACCGCTTCACGAAAAGCTAATCTTGCAAGCTCATCGGCAATAGATTTTATTGAATCTTCAAAAGATTTTGCTTTAAATATTGCGTCTTCAAAATTGTTAGCTATGATATCGCCCGCTTTTTCAGCGGAACCTTTCATGCGTTCAAGAGCATTTGTAATTTCATTAGCCGCGGCTGGCGTTTGCTCCATTGTCGTTTTATTTTTTTCGAGTTGTTCGCCAACAACCTTTGAAGTCTCCCTAACTTTTTCATCTTTTAGCGAAAAGTCTTCTATCCACTTAGACGCTGTATCAAAATAGCTGCTTGTATTTTCTATGCTTTCAGCAATGCCTTGTTCCATGCCCGTTAGAGATTTTGCCATTGTGCCTTTTCTCATTTGAGCAATCTTTTTTTGCCGCTCTTGCTGCTCAAGCCTTGGATCTTCTACGCCTGTACCAAAACCACCACCAAAGAAAAAACCCGTTAAGCCCTTTTCGTACATTTCTTTAAATGGCATCAAAGCAATTGCTAATTCTTCAACGCCTTGAATAAAGAGGTTTAGGGCCGTTGTCATCGCTTTTGTAATTGTCAATATGCCCGTAGTTATTCCTTTAACCGCTTTTAAAATGTTAAGGGCTGCAAATTTGGAAGCTGCTGCAATGCGGTCGGCTAAATCTTTCCCTAAATTTCTTACACTGCCGTAAGAATTTTCAATGCTTTTTAAGATCTTTTCTCTTAACTGTGTGGCTATCTCTCCAATTTTTGGAAATAACTCCGCTGTCATTTGCTTGGCAATACCTCGAATTACGCCGCCAAATCTCACAAGCTCATCATTGGCATTTTCAACGGCTTTGACTTGTTTTTCTTCCAAAACAAGGCCAAAACGTTCGGCATCTTCGGAAAACTTGTTAAAAGCTTGGCTGCCGCCTTCCAAAACATTAATCATTTCGGTAGCTCTTGAACCAAAGAGCTTATAAGCGGCGGCGGTCTTAACGGCCCCTTCGGGCATTTCGTTAAACTTGTCGCCAATAAGCGACATTAAAGCCACTGAATCATTCATGACGGGCCGCAAGTCTGACGCGCTTAAACCTAAAAGCTTAAATGAATCTGCCGCCTCACCCGTGCCCTTTA
>Ga0070752_1001603_pt1 | contig 15645 bp, 16 predicted proteins | sample VirMetDEL_Aug_30_FD_77440 | JGI IMG/M metagenome (GOLD analysis project Ga0070752, IMG submission 77440) | Aqueous microbial communities from the Delaware River and Bay under freshwater to marine salinity gradient to study organic matter... | ecosystem: Environmental > Aquatic > Marine > Coastal...
AGCAATGCCAGGAAGGGGTGCAATTTCAAACGGGTAGTGGACAGCACGATGAATGCAATCAGTGCCACCAGGATCAGGACCAGGCCCATGACCAGTCTCCTCATTGTTGTTATGGCGGGCGCGAGGCCCGGATGGGAATGCCGACAGGCAGCACATTGTGGCCCAGCCTGCCGTGCCTCACCCTGTGCGGCAGCACCAAAAACGAACGCCCCCAAACCGGCCGGCTGTGCAGCCGCACAAAGCCGAAGAGCCCGCTAGCTCTACCAGGTACGCCCTACCGATCGCGCGACGACACCTCGCCGGGCTCGAGCAAGCCCAGACCCAAGGATAGCTGCAGGCGCTGATCCAGACGGTTGAGGTCCAGGCCGCTGAGTTCGGCGATGCGCTCCAGGCGATAGCGCAGGGTATTGCGATGAATGCCCAGCTGCTGGGCGCAGGCCTGCACCTGGCCGTCATGGGCGCACCAGGCCTCCAGCGTCGCACGCAACGTGCCTTGCGGGTCCTGCGCCAGCACATAGCGCAGCGGTGCCAGCCAGCCCTGCAGCAGCCAACTGTGGCGCTGGGCATAGAGCAGGGTTGGCAAGCGCAGCTCATCCAGGCGCAGCAGACGCCGCTCGGGAAAACGCGCCTGGCCGTAGGCCTGCAGATCACGCAGAACCAGGCTGGCCTGGCGCAACTCGGCCAGATCATGCAGCGGGTCGCTGAGCGCCAATGAGCGCACGCCCCACTCGCGCTCGTCGGCCTGCTGCAGCCAGGTCCGATCATCGCGCGCGGCGCTGTAAGGCCTGCACCAGAGCAGCTCGTGACGCCCGAGCGGCGCCACCAAGTGCTCGCTCTTGCCCCCCAGCGCCGCCAGCAGACGGGCCTGGCGCGGCAATGAATCGCCCTCCCCATCCAGTTGCAGCAGGCAGATCTGCCGCGGCCAGGTCAGCTGCAGGCCCAGGCGTTCGGCATCGACCTCGAGACTGGACAGGCGCAGCTGCGCATCGAGCAGTTGGCGCAACCAGGCCTCTTGCTGATGCCGCTGCCAGTGCCGCTCGGCCTGCAATACACGGTGCTCGACCAACATCTCGGCGGCCATGCGCACCAACTCGGCATAGGGGCGCACGGTCTCGGGATCACCGGTGATACCGAGCACGCCGATCAGGCGCTCGGCATGCAGCAACGGCAGATTCACTCCGGGTTTGACGCCACGCAGGCAGGCCGCAGCCTGAGCATCGATCTCCACCACGCGACGATTGGCCAGCACTAACTGGGCGCCTTCATGACGAGTATGCAGGCGACTGCGGTCGCCGCTGCCGATGATCATGCCCTGCGCATCCATCACATTGATGTTGTGCGGCAGGATGGCCATGGCGCGGTCGACGATATGCTGCGCTAGCGTGGAGTCGAGTTCGAGCATCGGGAACGGCCTCGCGGGTGAGGCCGCCATTGTAGGCAGATCAGCGGCGCTTCACGATCCCGCGCCGCAGTGCCTGTTCAGGGCGCGAGGCGCTCGCGAAGCCAGGCCTCGCCCTGCAGACGATAGTTGAGGCGGTCATGCAGGCGACTCGGGCGCCCTTGCCAGAACTCGACGCGATCCGGCAGCAGGCGATAACCGCCCCAGTGTGGCGGGCAGTGCGGCGCCTGATTGAGAAAGCGTTTCTCGGTCTCGGCCAGCAGGCCTTCGAGCTCGGCGCGATCGCGAATCACCTTGCTCTGCGGCGAAGCCCAGGCGCCGATCCGGCTGCCCAGGGGGCGCACCTGGTAGTAACCGTCGGACTCGCCAGCAGTCACGCGCTCGATGCGACCTTCGATGCGCACCTGGCGCTCCAGGCTGGGCCAGAAGAATGTCATGGCAGCAAAGGGACGGGCCGCCATCTGACGCCCCTTGGCGCTGTCGTAATTACTGAAGAAGGTGAAACCGCGCTCATCGAGGCCCTTGAGCAACAGCACACGGCAGTGCGGGCGGCCCTGCTCATCGACGGTCGCCAGGGTCATGGCGTTGGGCTCGACCGGCAGTTGCTCGGTCTTGACCGCATCATCGAACCACTGACGAAACAGGGCAAAGGGTTCCAGCGGGGCCTGAGTCTCGCTCAGGCCGTCGCGGGTGTAGTCGCGGCGCATATCGGCCAGGGTCTGGGTCATGGCAGTTCCTCTGGGAACCTCCAAGAACCAACTGCGCCGATTGTCTCGCATGGTTTTTCGGAGGCTCCCTCAACAGAGTGGAGATGCTGCCAAGCTTACTCCGACTTGCCCTGTTTTCCTTGATCTACGGCAGCTACCTTGGGCGCATCCTTGAGCTGCGCCTTGGCCGGCTGACTGTACTTGGCGATCAGCCCCTGCATGGTGTCACGCGAGGTCAGGAGAATTTCCACGCGGCGGTTGAGGGCACGACCAGCAGCGCTGTCGTTGGCTGCACGCGGGGCGTCGGAGCCAAGGCCCATGACCTGCAGGCGGTTCTGCTTGAGGCCGCTGAGACGGAAAATCGAGGTCACGGCGCGTGCGCGCTGCTGACTCAGTTCGCGGTTTTTCGCATCGTCACCGCTAGAGTCGGCATGGCCGAGCACGACCACGGCGATGTCCTGATCGGTTTCCAGCAGTTTGGCCACACGACTGATCGGGCCCAGGCTCACCGGCAGCAGCATCTGCGGGCGATCCGGATTGAAGGAGCCCTGCACCGGCGCAGTCACGACCAGCAGATTCTCGCGGCGCTCGAGTTCGAAATGGCTACCCTTGACGGCTTCACGCAGCTTCGGCTCGTACTCGTCGAGCCAGGCGCGGGTCACCTCGGGCGCTGGCATGACAGCCGGCTTGACCTCCTTCTTTTCCGAGCCGGCACAGCCCGCAATCAGCAGACAGCAGGTAAAGGCAAAAATCTTGTTGGCACGCATGTAGCCCCCGGGGTCACACAGATCTAATGGTCGGTTCGTTATCGTTGATACCGAACGGCTGGCGCGAGTTTAGCCGTTTCAATCAGGTACAGTCCGCAATCTGGCGCGCAAGTTTCTGCGCGCGAGGGTCCATCAAGACGAACGGTCCTAGATTGTTGGTAACGAAGCCGAAAGCCAGGTCGCGCTCCGGGTCGGCGAAACCACTGGAACCACCGGCACCGGGATGACCGAAGGCTTTGGCGCCCATGCCGTAGGTGGCGTTGGCCACATCGGATTGATCGAGCATGCAACCCAGGCCGAAACGCGTGCGGGTCAGCAAGGTCTTGTCATCACCCACGCTGTGCTCACGCGTCATTTCGCCGAGCAGCTCGGCATCGAGCAAGCTGCCATCGAGCAGGCCGGCGTAAAAGCCCGCCAGGCTGCGTGCATTGCCGTGCCCGTTGGCCGCCGGCTGCTGCATGCGCCGCCACTGCGGTTTGTTGGTGCTGGTCATGATCGACGGAGGGTTGGTGAACGAGCGCGTGCTCATGGCACTGGCGTCGCTCATCATCACCTTGAGCAGGCGCTGCGCGGCGGCATCGCCGAGGTTGCCCTTGCCGCGCGCGATATGGGCAACGCGGTCGAATTCGCTATCGGCCAGGCCAACATGGAAATCCAGGTCCAAGGGTTTGGCGATGCGTGCCGCGATGCTGTCACCGGGGCCGCGCCCTTCGATGCGGCGAATCAACTCGCCGATCAGCCAGCCATAGGTAATGGGCGCATAGCCGTGGCCTTCGCCCAGCGCCCACCAGGGCTCTTCGGCTGCCAGCGCATCGGTCATGGCCTGCCAGTCGTACAGCGCCTCGGCGGGAAGCGCCTGACGCAGCGCCGGCAAGCCGGCCTGGTGACAGAGCAGGTGGCGCACGCTGATGCGCTCCTTGCCGGCCGCGGCGAACTCGGGCCAGTAGCGCGCCACCGGCGCATCCAGATCGAGCTTGCCCTCGCCCACCAACTGCAAAGCCACGACAGCAGCGAAAGGCTTGGTGCAGGAGAACAAATTGGCGATGGTGTCGCTGTGCCAGGCTTGCTGGCCGTCCTTGTCCATCACCCCGGCCCACAGGTCGACCACGGTCTCACCACCGACCTTGACGCACAGGGCCGCGCCGCGCTCCTGCGTATCGTCGAACAATGCAGCGAACGCGTCTCTTACCGCCTCGAAGCGCAAGTCGAAATAGCCCTGAATCTGCACGTTGTTCTCCCGTTTCGCTGCGTGACCGAATGCTGCCCCATGCTGGCAGCCGCCTATCATGCAATGTTCTGAAACTTCATAAAATAGCGGTCTTCGATTGGTTTTTTCTATGCTGGAAAAGTGCGGCCTGATATGACCAATACGCCATGCATCGCGTTTCAGCCTGGCATACGCCAGCTGTAGCTGAGCACAAGGTCTATCGGCAGCCCTGGATCCGATGCACGGCACAGGAGAAACGAGTGCTTTACCTACTGTCCCTGATCGCCCTGGCCGCCATCACAGCGCCCGGTCTGACGCGTCTGTTGGGTGCACGCACGGGCTGGCTGCTGATGCTGGCCCCACTGGCAGCCTTCATCTGGTTCGTGCTGCAGGTTCCGCTGATCGCCGGCGGCGATGCGCTCATGCAAAGCGTGAGCTGGATTCCTGCGCTGGGTATCAACCTGAGCTTGCGCCTGGACGGTCTCTCGTTGCTGTTCGCGCTGCTGATCAGCGGTATCGGCAGCCTCATCGTGCTGTATGCCGGCAGCTACCTGTCCAGCCATGCCCACCTCGGTCGCTTCCACGCTTACTTGCTGGTGTTCATGCTGGCGATGCTCGGCCTGGTGCTAGCCGACGACCTGGTGGCGATGTTCGTGTTCTGGGAACTGACCAGCATCGCCTCGTTCTTGCTGATCAGCTTTCAGCACGAGAAAGCCGTGTCTCGTCGCGCCGCCCTGCAGGCATTGCTGATCACCGGCGGTGGCGGCCTGGCGCTGCTGGCTGGTCTGATCCTGCTCGGCGGCGCCACCGGCAACTGGCAGTTTTCCGATCTCAGTGCCGAGCAGATAGAAGGCCACGTACTGCTACCTGCAATCATCGCACTGGTGCTGCTGGGCTGCTTTACCAAGTCGGCACAGGTGCCCTTCCACCTGTGGCTGCCCAACGCGATGAACGCACCGACGCCGGTGTCGGCCTATCTGCACTCGGCGACCATGGTCAAGGCCGGCATCTACCTGCTGGCCCGCCTCAACCCGGTGCTCGGCGGCTCGGTCGGCTGGGGAACGCTGTTGATCACCTTCGGCGCAGCGACTGCAGTACTTGGCGCATTCCTCGCCTTCCGTCAGACCGACCTCAAACGCCTGCTGGCCTACACCACGGTCACCGTCCTGGGCCAGCTGACCATGCTGATCGGCACCAACACCAGCTACGGCCTGCAAGCGTTCGTGCTCTACCTGGTGGCGCACTCGCTGTACAAGGGCTCGCTGTTCATGGCCGTCGGCGCCATCGACCACGCCACCGGCACCCGTGAACTGGCGCGCCTGGGCGGGCTGATCCGCTTCATGCCGCTGACCGGCGCCGCCGTGGCTCTGGCAGCATTCTCCAACGCGGGCCTGCCCCCCTTCTTCGGTTTCATTGCCAAGGAGTTCAAGTACACGGGCCTGATCGAGATGGGGCATATCGGTTGGGCGGTGACGCTGGTGATGATCCTCACCAATGCCCTGCTGTTCGCCGCCGCCGGACTGGTGTTCGTGCAGACCTTCCTCGGCAAGCGCGGCGACTACCCGCGCACGCCGCATGAGGTCGGCCTGCCGATGTGGCTGGGGCCAATGCTGCTGGCCCTCGGCGGCTTCCTGCTCGGCGCCTGGAATGCCTGGCCGGAAACCTGGCTGGTGAACAATGCGGTGCAAGCCGTGGCACGCGGCCCGGTGGATGTGAACCTCTATCTCTGGGGCGGCATCACGCCGGCGCTGCTGGCCAGCCTGCTGACCCTGTCGCTGGGGGTGTTGTTCTACCTGATGCGTGAGCGAGTCAGGCGCCTGCTCGATCGCGCCAATGCGGCCTGGAACGTCAGCGGTGACCTGATCTGGGATCGTCTGCTCAAGCGGGTATTTCACTTCGCTGGTCTGCTCGCCGCACGCTTCCAGCATGGTTCGTTGCGCCAGCATCTGGTGCTGCTGGCACTGGCAGTCGGTGGCCTGCTCGCCGTCGGCCTGCTACCGACACTGCCGCAACTGCTACAGGGCAGCTACAGCCCCATTTCGCCTCTGGGCCTGGCCGGCTGCCTACTGGCCCTGGCCGGTGGCGTGGCGGCCGCCTTCCTGCCCGGCCGCCTGACCTTGCTGGCGGCGCTGGGCGCCTGCGGCCTGGGCCTGGCACTGGTGTTCGTCTCGGTCAACGCACCGGACGTGGCGATGACTCAATTGATGGTGGAAACCCTCAGCCTGATCTTCCTCGCCCTGGTGTTTCGCAAGATGCCCAGGGTTCCGGCCAGCGGCGCACGCACCCCCTGGAAGCGCCGCCTGCATGCCGGCGTGGCGATCCTCTTTGGCCTCTGCGTGACGGGAGCTCTGCTAGCGGCGGTCAGCCTGCCGCTGCCGGGCGATATCGCCCAGTGGTATCAGGCCAACAGCCTGCCGGGTGGCCACGGACACAACGTGGTCAACGTCATCCTGGTGGACTTCCGTGCCTTCGATACCCTCGGTGAAATCCTCGTGGTCGCACTCTCTGCCCTGGCCGCAGCCAGCCTGTTGGGCAGCGGCCGGCGCGTCGGCAGCGAACACGGTGGTGAAGATGCCTTCACCTCAGGCCTGTTGCGCCAGGGCCTGCGCCCGCTGGCCTGGCTGATGCTGGCCGCCTCGCTGTTGCTGCTCTGGCGTGGCCACAACCTACCGGGCGGCGGCTTCATCGGCGGACTGGTGGCGGCCTGCGGCCTGATCCTGCTGGTGCTGACCTATGGCCATGGGCAGATTCGCCGCGTGCTACCGGTAGCGCCCGCGCAACTGATCGGCATCGGTCTGGGCTGCGCGGCGGGCGCCGGCATCCTCGGTCTGCTCGCCGGTGGTGCCTTCCTCAACGGTCTCTGGACCTTTCCTGGCGGGCTGCCGCTGGGCACGCCCCTGCTCTTCGATATCGGCGTGTTCCTCACCGTGTTCGGCTCCGCGCTGCACATGATCGACAAGCTGACGGGAGTTCGCCACTGATGGAATGGCTAGCCGCAATCACCACTGGATGCCTGGCAGGCCTGGGCCTGTGGATGCTTCTGGATCGCAACCTCAAGCGCGTCGTGCTGGGTGTCGTGGTACTGGGCAATGCGATCAACCTGGGAGTACTCACCGCCGGGCGCTTCTTCGGTGAACGCCCGGCCTTCGTCGAGGCCGGCAATACGGCCAGCACGGCCAACCCACTGCCGCAGGCGCTGGTGCTGACGGCGATCGTCATCGGCTTCAGCCTGTTCATCTTCGCCCTGGCGCTGCTCAAGCGCACCCGCGAACTGCATGGCGACAAGACCACCGACTCGCTCAGCTCGATCACCGAGCAACCGGCGCCGGACTGGCACGACAGCGAGCATGAAGGCGACGCCAACACCACGGAGGCTCGCCGATGAACCACGCGTTACTCGTCGCACCGATCCTCGTGCCCCTGTGCAGCCTGCTGCTGGCGATCATCCTGCGCCGTCACCTGCTGGCCGTGCGCGTGCTCAGCCTGAGCGGTACCGCCGCGCTGCTGGCGGTGGGCCTGGCGCTGGTCTGGCAGGCCGCTCAGGGCGTGGTGCTCAGCGGGCAGGTCGGCGGCTGGCAGGCGCCGTTCGGCATCAGCCTGGTGATCGACCGACTTTCGGCGGTGATGATCGCCATCAGCGCCCTGGTGGCGCTGGTCACCCTGCTCTATGGCGTCGCCAAGGACAACGACACCAAGGTCGGCCGCGACTTCCACCTGTTCATCCAGGGTCTGCTGACCGGTATCTGCGGCGCCTTCATCACCGCCGACATCTTCAACCTCTACGTCTGGTTCGAAGTGCTGCTGATCGCCTCCTTCGCCCTGATGGCGCTCGGCGGTGGCAGCCGCCGGCTGGCCGGCAGCATGACCTACGTGGCCCTGAACCTGTTCGCCACGCTGATCTTCCTGCTCGCCGCCGGCCTCGTCTACGGCGCCAGCGGCACACTGAACATGGGCGAGCTGGCGGTGATCATGCGCAGCGGCGAGGCAGCGCCCGGCGTAACACCGGCGCTGCTGCTGATGCTGCTGTCGTTCGCCATCAAGGCCGCGCTGTTCCCGGTGTTCGGCTGGCTGCCGGCCACCTATCACGTCGCCCTCACCGCGGTGTCAGCGATGTTCGCAGGGCTCCTGACCAAGGTCGGGGTGTACGCGCTGATCCGCCTGGTGACGCTGCTCTGGCCTGAACATGGCCTGCCCCATCAACTGCTGCTGTGGGTCGCCTGCGCCACCATGCTGGTGGGGGTACTTGGTGCGGCGGCACAAACCGAGGTACGGCGCATCCTGTCGTTCCATATCGTCAGCCAGGTCGGCTACATGATCCTCGGCCTGGCCCTGGCCACACCACTGGCGCTGGCCGGAGCGGTGTTCTACCTGATTCACCACATCGTGGTGAAAGCCAACCTGTTCTTCATCGGCGGCGTGGCAGCGCGCATCTGCGGCTCCGAACGTCTGGCCGACATGGGCGGACTGTATAAGCGCATGCCCTGGCTGGCGCTGCTGTTCGCCATTCCGGCGCTGTCGCTGGCTGGCATTCCGCCACTGTCCGGCTTCTGGGCCAAGTTCCTGCTGGTCAAGGCCAGCCTCGACGCTGCGGCCTGGTGGGCAGCCGGTATCGCGCTGCTGACCGGCGTGTTCACCCTGCTGTCGATGAACAAGATCTGGAACGAGGCATTCCTCAAGCCGCACCCACAGGGTGAAGAGGCGCTGCAACCGCTTGGCGGCATGCGCGCGGCCTGGCTGGGCATGGGCGCACTGGCGCTGCTGACCGTACTGATCGGCCTCGGCGCCGGCCCGCTGATCGACTACGCCGTGGCTGCCGCAGCGCAGCTCACCGATCCACAGGCCTATCTGCAACCCTTCGCTGGCGCAGGAGGTGCCTGATGTCGTTTCTCATCCATCTGCTGACCAGTGCAGCCCTGGCCTGGAGCCTCGGCGCCGGGCATCTGGGCGGTGGCCTGCTGGCCTTCGCCCTGCTCTACCTGTTGGCCCGCGCGCTCGGACTGGCAGTTGCGCGCCTGCGCCGTTATTCACGTAGCCTGGAGCATGGCATCAGCTTTTGCCTGTGGTTCATCGCCCAGGTGTTTCTCGCCACCTACCAGGTCGCCAGGTTGGTGCTGGCACGTCGGGTCGACGTGGAGCCCGCGATACTGGCTTACCCGGTGGCCCGCCGCGAGATGGACAAGGTGACCCTGCTCGGCACGTTGCTGACCCTGACCCCCGGCACCCTGGCGCTGGACTATGACCAGGCGCAAGGACTGCTCTATATCCACGCCCTCGATGCACGACGCCGCGAGGACGTGACCGACACCCTGGTCGAGCTGGAAAGCCGCCTGCTGGCCTGGCTCGATGCCGGCAAAGCCGAAGGAGTAACGCCATGACCCTGCACCTGGCTGGCGCTGCCTGGGTATTGCCCCTGGCTGCCACCCTGCTCGCCTTGAGCGGCCTGATCACGCTGTATCGCCTGTTACGCGGGCCAAGCCGTCCGGATCGCGCGGTCGCCATCGACGCCCTTACCCTGCTGGCGGTCGCCGCCATGGCCTTGCTCTGCCTGATACGCGGCGAGGCGCTGTTCCTCGACGTCGCCGTGCTGCTGGCGCTGGTGTCGTTTCTCGGCACCGCTGCCTTTGCCTTCCTGTTCGATGAAGCCCACAGCCGGATGCCGGAGAAACGCGAGGATCGCCCATGAACGAAGTGCAAGCCTGGCTGGCCTCGTTGCTGGTACTCAGCGGCGCGCTAATTTCCCTGCTCGGCGCGATCGGCGTGCTGCGCCTGCCCGATAGCTACAGCCGCATGCATGCGGCGAGCAAGGCCGGCGTTCTCGGCGCGGTCCTGCTACTCGGCGCAGTGGCCCTGGCAAGCAGCGGCGAACTGGCGCTGGAAGCCTTTGTCGGCCTGCTGATTCTGCTGGCCAGCGCCCCGCTGGCGGCTCACGCCATCGCCCGCGCCGCTCATCGCGCCGGTATCCGGCCTCTGCTGGGCCGCTTGGGCGATGAGCTGGAGCAACGTAGCAAGGGCGGCGAGTAAGTCTCAGTCGATCTGCCGGCGAAACGGCGGCAGAGCATTGAGAATCGCCTTGCCATAGCGCTGGGTGACCACGCGCCGGTCGAGCAGGGTGATGGTGCCGCGGTCGGCTTCGGTACGAAGCAGGCGACCGCAGGCCTGCACCAGGCGCAAGGAGGCGTCCGGCACGGCGATCTCCATGAACGGATTACCGCCGCGCGCTTCGATCCATTCGGCCAGCGCCGCTTCCACCGGGTCGTCCGGTACGGCAAAGGGAATCTTGGCGATCACCACATGCTCGCAATAGGCGCCAGGCAGGTCGACGCCTTCGGCGAAGCTGGCCAGGCCGAACAATACGCTCTCCTCGCCCGAGTCGACGCGCGCCTTGTGCTTGTTGAGGGTTTCCTGCTTGGACAGGTTGCCCTGGATGAACACGCGCTTGCGCCAGTCGCGCTCCAGCCCGTCGAACACGTCCTGCATCTGCTTGCGTGAGGAAAACAGCACCAGCGTGCCGCGGCTACCAGCAACCAGCGCCGGCAATTCACGCACGATGGCGGCGGTATGCACGGCCGCCTCACGCGGGTCAGCCTTCAGATCCGGCACCCGCAGCACGCCGGCGTCGGCATGATGGAAGGGGCTCGGCACGACGGCAGTCACCGCCACCTTGGGCAGGCCGGCGCGCATGCGGTAACGGTCGAAGGTGCCCAGCGCGGTGAGCGTCGCGGAAGTCACCAGGCAGCCGTGGGCGACGTTCCACAGGTTGCGACGCAAGGTCTCGGCCGCCAGGATCGGGCTGGCGTTGACCTCGATGTCGAACAGCGCACCGCTCTCGGCCAGGGTCAGCCAGCGCGCCATCGGCGGGCTTTCCTCCGGGTCTTCGGCGGTGAACGCCAGCCACAGTTCCCAGTTGCCCTTGGCGCGCGCCATCAGGCTGCCGAACAGCGGATACCATTCCTCGGCCTGGTGACTGGCAATGCCCACAGCACCCTCGCCGTCCATGGCCTCCTTGAGCAACTCGGTGACGCCAGTGAACAGGTCATTGAGCTTGGAGAAGCCCTTCTTCAACTCCAGCCCGAGCTCGGTCAGATGCTCCGGCACCACGCCGCCAACGAAGCGGTGACGCGGACGCTCACGACCTTCCATATCCTCGCCGGCCTTGAAGTCGGCGACCTGCTCGCAGGCAGCGAACATGAACTGCTGCTGGGTCTTCAGCTCGCGCGTCAGCTCCGGCACCTGCTCGATCAGGCGGCCGAGATCGCCCGGCAAGGGGTTCTGCGCCAGCAGTTTGGTCAGGTTCTTGTCGATCTGGGTCAGCCAGTCGGCCGTGGAACGCAGGCGGGTGAAGTGGGCGAAGTGACCGATGGCCTTGTCCGGCAGGTGATGGCCTTCGTCGAAGACGTAGATGGTTTCGCGCGGGTCGGGCAGTACCGCCCCGCCGCCGAGTGCAAGATCCGCCAGCACCATATCGTGGTTGGTGACGATCACGTCGACCTTGCCCATGCCCTCGCGCGCCTTGTAAAAAGCGCATTGCTGGAAATTCGGACAATGGCGGTTGGTGCACTGGCTGTGGTCGGTGGTCAACTGCGCCCAGCGGCTGTCTTCCAGCTCTTCGGGCCAACTGTCACGGTCACCGTCCCATTTGTTGCCGGCGAGCTTCTCGATCATCGCGGTGAACAGTTTCTGGCCCTGCTCGTCGACGTCGATGCGAAATCCTTCTTCCTCGAACAATTGCGCGGTGGCGCTCTGCGCGGCGCCGTCCTGCAGCAGGTGATCGAGTTTGGACAGGCACAGGTAACGCCCGCGCCCCTTGGCCAGGGCGAAACTGAAATTCAGGCCGCTGTTGCGCAGCAGGTCGGGCAGATCCTTGTGCACGATCTGCTCTTGCAGCGCCACGGTGGCGGTGGCGATCACCAGGCGCTTACCCGCCGCCTTGGCGGTGGGAATGGTGGCCAGGCTGTAGGCCACCGTCTTGCCGGTACCCGTCCCCGCCTCCACCGCCACCACGGCCGGGTCGCCCAGGCGCTTGCCCTCGTCGTCGCTCCTGATGGTGCCGAGCACCTTGGCGATCTCGGCGATCATCAGGCGCTGACCATAGCGGGGCTTGAGCGACTTGGCCTCGAGGAAGCGCGAATAGGCGCCCTGAATCTGGGACTTGAGTTCGGTACTGAGCATGGATTCTGAAACGAAAAAGGCTGGATAAATTTTCAGTATTCGCGGAGCGGCGGCTATCATAACGCGCCCGCCGATCTGGCGCTGACCCGTGTGCCAATCGAATGAAATTAGCTGCCAAACGGACCAATGGAGATTCCCCGTGACGCCCTACGCCCCGCTCTACGCACTACACCTGCTGGCCGCCGTGATCTGGGTCGGTGGCATGTTCTTCGCCTGGATGATCCTGCGCCCTGCGGCGGTCGAGACCCTGGAGCCTCCCGCGCGGCTGCGCCTGTGGCTGAGCGTATTCAAGCGTTTCTTCGTCTGGGTCTGGCTGGCCGTGCTGGTCTTGCCGGTGACCGGCATGGGCATGCTGCACATGAGTTACAGCGGCTTCGATGCGGCGCCGCGCTATGTGCACATCATGATGGGCTTGTACCTGGTCATGCTCGCGCTGTTCCTGCGTGTTCAGGCCCTGCAACTGCCGGAACTGCGGCGTGCCGTGGAGAGCGAGAACTGGCCGGCAGGCGGCGAAGTGCTGGGGCGCATTCGCAGGGTCGTAGGCAGCAACCTGCTGATCGGCCTGGCGCTGATGACGCTGGTGGCCATGCGCCCGTCATTCTGATCGACCACGCAGCCCTCGCCGGCCATGAGCGAGCGAGGGCTGCAGCGGGTTAGAAACGAAACACCTGCACTGAGCCACTTTGACCTGCGGCGCCTTCTCGCCCGGGCTGACCAGGCTTGCCATCTGCCGCACCCTCGACCCCATAGACCAAACAGCCCTTGGCGGCGCCACCACGGCCGGGGCGGCCCGCCGAACCTGCAGCACCACCGGCGCCGCCGTCGAGCAACACCTGCATGCGCTCGACCTCGACATAGTGCGGCACCTCGAGCGTCACCTTGCCGCCAGCAGCGCCGGCATGGCCATCGGTGCCATCCTGACCATCGTAGCCAGCACTGGCCTGCCCCCAGGCGCAACCGCCCGGTCGGCCGTGCGCGCCATCCAGGCCGGCATACCCTGGTCTGCCTTGTCCCCCTCGCACATCCACCGTCAATGACTCGAACGTCAGCTTGTGCAGCTTGAGGTTGATCTCGCGCCCCGGGGTAGCCGGCCGCGTATAAGTTCCGGACGCGCCCTTGGCACTGATCCAGGCGCCTGCACCGATATCGGCATCCTCGATGACGAGCCGCAGCGGCTGTTCACCCGGCGCCACGCCGATGCGCGCGTCACGGCCCATCAGCAATTCACCGATGCGCAATTCGGTCACGCTTGCCGGAACCATCAGGGTCGCCTGGTCCGCCACTTCCAGACGATCGAGCTGCAGACTGCTGCTGGCGACGGGCAAGCGCATCAGGGTATTGGGCGCCACCTTGATCTGCGTCGCGGCCATCGACGTGCCGGCAAACAGACAGAGCACCAATGCGAGGCTACGCATGAGCAGCCCCCTCGTTCACGGCCACAGCATCGGCGCCGCTCGGTTGCTCAGCCTTGAGCGGGTACAGATGAAAAATACCGAACAGCAGCACCTGCGCACGATCCAGCCAGGGGCTGCGACGTCCTGACAGAAGGTCGGAGAACAGCCACAGTTGCGCGCCATGCAGCAGCGCAAGAAAACCGGCCAGCAGGTAGATCAGTTGTTCGAACGGAGCGCCGACGCGCTTGGCCAGCGCCGCCCCGAACACCAGCCAGAAGGTCAAGGCCAGTACCTTGCCTACACTCAACATCGCTTTCATCCCCGCCCTCTCGTGCAGCTACTTTCTAATAGCGCTGCACGTTAACCGCTCGCAACGCGGACCACCAGAGCGGCGGATGTTTTTCATGGCCCTGTGCCTCCCGGCTGCCGCCCAATACTCCCGGCGGAACACGCCGGGAGCATGGCGCACTATCAGCGGGAAACGTGCAACTCCACACGGCGATTCTCTGCACGTCCAACATCCGAGGCGTTGTCCGCTACCGGCTGGCTCTCGCCACGTCCTTCAGTACTGAGTTTGCCGGCAGGCACGCCTCGAGTGACCAGGAAGTCAGCGACACTGCGGGCCCGACGCTCGGATAGCGCCTGGTTGTAGGCATCGGAGCCCACGCTGTCGGTATGCCCGACGACCCTGACCGAGACCAGACTGGCACCGGTCAGTCGCGTGCCGACATCGGCGAGCAGGCGCTGCGCCTCGCTGGTCAACTCGGCAGAGTCGAAGGCGAACAACACATTTCCCAGATCGCTGAGAACGATGACCTCATCCTGAGCGGGCTGCACAACGGGTTCGGCAGTCGCACTGGCGGGGTACTGCGGCAACGGACAGCCGTTATGCCCGACAGCAGTGCCCGCGGGTGTACCCGGACAGCGGTCACGACGATCGAACACACCGTCGTTGTCCTCATCGCCGTCCTGTGCGTAACAGATGATGGTGCCCAGCACAGCGCCAGCGACGGCGCCGCCTGCAGCCCAGGTAGAACTCTCGATTGCTCCGAGGCCGCCACCGGCCAAGGCTCCAATCGCACTGCACAGGGGCCAGTTCCCCTGGTTGAGCGGCGCGTCTCCCGTACTGGAAGTCGTGGCACAACCGGTAAGAACACTGCTGACCAGGAGAAAGGGTAAAACCCTCGAAAGCTCGATTCTCATGGCGGTGTCTCCTGTGATACCGGCATGTTGCCGGTATCACAGAAGTAAAGACGGCGGCAGGACTCCACACAAGCAAAGGCCCGACCGATGGAAATCGGCCGGGCCTTTGCAGGTAACGCCTTGAGCAGCTAGCAATGCGCCTTACGGCTGGGCTTCAACCTCGGCCTCCACGCGACGGTTGATGGCACGACCTTCGGCAGTGGCGTTGTCAGCGACCGGACGGCTCTCGCCGTAGCCTACAGCCTGCACACGACCGGATTCGACGCCGTACTGGTTGACCAGAACGTCGCGAACGGCAGTGGCGCGGCGCTCGGACAGGCCCTGGTTATAGGCATCGCTGCCCACGGAGTCAGTGTGGCCTTCAACCACGGTACTGGTCTGTGGGTACTGTTTCATGAAGTCGGCCAGGGCTTTGATGTCACCGTAGCTTTCCTGCTTGACCTGAGCCTTGTCGAAATCGAATTTGACATCCAGTTCGACGCGTACGGCTTCGACCGGCTCCATAACCTCCTCGACCATGACCTCTTCTTCAACGACGGCAACCTGCTGCGCCTCGGCACCATGTACCCAGCAGTAGGCGGCGGCCATACCAGCACCTACCACCGCGCCGCCACCCGCCCAGGTGGAGCTTTCGATTGCCCCGAGCGCAGCACCACCCACGCCACCTACAGCGGCACAGGTGGGCCAGTCGGTTTTCTGCAGGCCGGCACAGCCGGTCAGCAGGGTACTAGCCAGAATCAGGGGTACTGCGTTCCTTGTGATACTCATACTTTAGGTCTCCAATGTTCATCGGCCCATA
>Ga0070752_1001604_pt1 | contig 15642 bp, 7 predicted proteins | sample VirMetDEL_Aug_30_FD_77440 | JGI IMG/M metagenome (GOLD analysis project Ga0070752, IMG submission 77440) | Aqueous microbial communities from the Delaware River and Bay under freshwater to marine salinity gradient to study organic matter... | ecosystem: Environmental > Aquatic > Marine > Coastal ...
ACGAACACCCCTGGCGTTCAGGAGGAGTCAAGTTTTTCGGGCGCCTTGACAAACAACATCGGCCTTTATGAACAAGGCCTTGCCGAGGACGCTGAGAATCAATATCACCAGTTCAACGTCCCTATGGATTACCTACGTAAGGGCTATGGGGATAGGCTCTCTGCGATGAAAGAGAGGGATATTTTCATAAACCACGACAGAGGTGAAGAATCCGAGGACAACAGAGCTCCGTGGGCGAATGTATTTGGTGGCCTTTTGCCCGACACGGGATGGATTGCATCATTCACTGATGACAATAGGACCATAAGGTTTTTTGACGGAGAGAAGCCCGACGGCACACCACTTTACTCTCTGATGGACGGACAGGGCGGTCCAGGAGGTTCTTCTCCCCACCCTAAAAGTCACTACGGCAACTATACTCTTTACACCCAGAACGGACTTGGGATAGAGGGTAGGGTTAATGGTATTCAGAATCTCGGCTCTGCACCTTTGTTTAGCCTTTCTGATGTCTTTCAAGATATTGGAGGGCCTACTCAATTCTACGAGACTGTTCACCCAGGAGTCTATGGACCAGCCCTAGGAAACAACCTTATGGTTGGATATAATATCCGTCACAGTTCAGTCACTCAATTTTTTGGGAATTCTGAGAACAACTGGAAGAACCCAAAGTACTTGGATCAAGATACTGGCGAGTACACCCCCGCTGGCGTTGCCAGCAGTGACTCTGGATTGTCGGGTCAACCCCCTTACCACCCCGTTAGTTTTACATCGAGTCTACCTCTGCTTCACGGCTCTGAGCCTTTCCCGCCCGCGAACGGAAACGGTGGGGCCTTTTTGCCAGTAGACTACGACGAAGGCAGCGTTGGCGGCGCCCACGGCGGAACGCATCACGACGGAGAAAACGACGGTCAGGTTTACGAGCTGAAGCTTTCTAACGCTGACGCAAGAAACATTCAGATGTACGTCTTGCCTCCAGCTGTGGGGCTTGGAAGAACCTTTAAGGCTGGTGCAAACCACTCTTTTGGAGTCATCTTTTATGACGACAGAGGAAGGCCTTCTAATGTTCACCCCATAGGGTCTGCCAACGCACCTTGGTACAGTGAAAGACCTGGATTCGAGGGGGCCGTGTACATGTCCATCACTCTTTCTGGTGCCGTGCCGCCTGAGGCTAAGAAGTTTCAGATCGTGTACTCTGGACAGACGTCTTACTCAAGATATCTTCAGTACGCGACAGCTGGGGCCTTTATATCCAAGGGAGACTCTGGAAATGGAAACATCTATGTGTCACTGAACTACCTTCAGGACCACCCCGCTTCCCTCGCCAAGTCCTTTGGCGCTAGAAGTGTTGATGGATCTCAAGATATATACACCTTTAGGCAAGGAGATAGGCTCAGAGTAGTGTCTCACTACAATACTGAAAGCGCAAGGGTTTTCAATCCTCAAGACTACGAGTTCAACATTGTGGATCAAGTCACGCTGTCTGAGGGAACAGACAACCCTCTGTACGACGTAGAGCAGGACGGTGAAGCACCGCACCCAGCAAAAACGGGGGCGTTCTTGATTCTTGAAAACAACATCAACGCTCTTGGATTCTCGTTTGAGGATGTTGAGGCTGGTGGTAATGACATAAACGCTCAGACCCACAACTGGAACAAGAGATGTGTCGTTGAGATAAACTCTCCTAAGCTCAGTTCTGACGAAGACAGCCTTGTGTACTACGAGACTGGGAATGTATTCGACATTGCAGATTTCAACTCTGAGAAAACCATACAGAACGGAGACTCTTGGTGGAGATCTGTTCCTATGAATTTCTCAAAGATTGATTCTGGGTTCTTCGAAACCCTTATCACATCTCAGACGTCCAACTCGAATCTGTTCCCGTATTACACTGAGTCTGATAGATTTAGCTACAAGGTTCTTAACTCTGATGTAAACGGAAAGGGCAAGTTCAAGGTGTATCTCCCTGATCAACAAAAGTCAGTGAGAAGCTCTTCTATCACGTACTCCGACAAGAACAATCCTGCATCAAGGGTGTTTACGCTGACGTCTTTTAACCCAACGAAGGGCCAGTTCAAGGACTTGCCGATTGAGCACGGAGACATCAACTACATTGCCAATACGGACGACTCTATTTTCGTTATTCAGTCTAGTAGATGCAGCTCTATTCCAGTGAATAGAAACATCATCACGGATCTCGGAGATACCCAGTCTCTTGTGGCTGCTAAAGCTGTGCTTGGCACCGAAGGGTTCTATGCTGGAGAGTTCGGTTGTGACGACAACCCCGAGTCGGTGTGCGAGGTTAGCAATACGATATACTTCGCCAGCAAGTCCAACAGGGAGGTTTACAAGTTCAACAGAAGCAGCGGCATACAGGTCGTATCTGACATCAACATGAAGTCTTACTTTAGAAAGCTGTTCAAGGCTGCTGAGCAGGACGAGATTGATGGATTGGGCCCAGTAAAAGTCGTTGGTGGGTATGACCCAGAAAAGGATTCCTTTATCCTTAGCGTCTACAACCTGTACGACACGGATTCAAATCCTGTTGCAGAGCCAGACCCAGACCAGGGTGGCAACGGAGGCCCTGTAGAAGTCGTTGACGTTGTTGCGGTGCAGCTTTCAGACGGAGAGATTTCACAAAGGCTTTCTACTGCTCAAAGAGCTGACTTCGATAACAATGGTCTGGTTTCTACGGCGGATCTTCTTGATTTCTTGTCGGTTTTGAGTTCTGAGACCTCGTTTAATAATGAGCAGACATTCACTGGTGACGAAGCAAACTTCTTAACTTCAGACGACATATAATGAGACAGACGGTAGCATTCAACAACGGGGGTAACTTTTGGGCCACGCGGCTTAGCTACACGCCTTCTATGATGGCGTGGGTTAAGCAGCACCACGTGTCATGCCCACAGGCAGGGGTAACTCCTTTCTGGAAGCACGACGAGTCGGCATCCACGAACAATCAGTTCTACGGTGAGGAGCCTGTTTCCTCTATTATTGGGGTTTCTTTTAACGACAACCCCTCAACCAACAAGATATACAAGTCTTTTTCTGTTGAGACCCCAGACATAAACGCCATTTCTGGAGGCAATACTTTTGTGCCTAATGCAGGTACAGGGAACTCAACCCTGAAGACAGTATTTGTGAGCCTTTTGAAGAACAAAGGCGGCATTCTGTATGGCGGTATCTCTGGCGAGCAGAGAAAAACAATGGCAAATGTCCAGTACTTGGGCACCGTGGTTGGGTCTAGAGATTCCGTACCAGGCTTTGAAGACCTTGGGGTTTTTAACGTTCTTGACGGCGGTGGAGACAACTCCTGGACGGGACAGGAAGCCTTTATTACTTCAGACCCTGCGGCATTTGACCCCAATTCATCTGAGAGGATTACAGGCGTTTTTGAGAAGGGATTCTTCAATGACGCATCTTCAGTGTTTCAGCCTGGGCTTTCGCTGTTTCTTGTTTATGTAGATTCAAACGGAGACCAAGCTAGGGGTCAGTTCGCTGATTCCCTTATAGGCTTTGGAGCTGGTGACTTTGAGGTTTACTCTATAAACGTGGACTACGAACCCACTGATCTTGACCACGATAGCTAACATTTATTACTTTTGCAATTATGGCAGATATTCCATTCGATAAGATATTCGACTTCTTAAAATCAGACCAAGGAAAGAAGCTTGGTAGAGCAGCCTTGACACTCGGGGCAGGCGCCCTAGAAAGGGGCCGAGCAAAAAAGGGCCTTGAGGCTGGCATTGAAGACAGAAGAGCAGCTGCCCTTGAGCAACAAGCAGCAGGCAGAAAGTCATACGAGAAGATGCTTGAGAAGCTGCGTGCTAGACCCGCTGTAACTCAGGCTAGTGAGGATTACATTCAGGCTCAAAAGGAGGCTGCAGAGGCCTTGCTGGGGGCTGGTGACAGAAGACTTCAAGAGCAAAGAAGCGACATTGTTTCTGCGCTTCAGTCTGGTGATCCAAGATCAGCTGCAGGTGCAGCAAACCTTCTTGAGAGACTTAGTGCTGGGGACGACGAACGAAGAGCAAAGGCTTTGGGCATGAAGACGGCCTCTGAAGCCCTGAGAGCAGATCTCACCGAAAAAGAAAAAGGATTCCAATCAGCACTTGATCAGTTGCTCATGGAGCGTGGGGCTGCCGCTGCCGACGAAGGTAGAAGAGAGCTTCTCGATCTTCAGGAAAGACAGCAAGCTGCTGGACCTGCTGCAACCGCAAGTGGTGTTCAGACGGCTACAGCTCTTGCCTCTCTTCTCAAGGACTTCGATCTGGGGAACCCAGGTCAAGCTAAGGATGGCATGAGATACATGGCTGATCAAGGCTTCAAGACCAAGGGTGAGTTTAACCACGACACCAACAAGAAGGCTGTCATTGACGAGGAGAACGGAGAGAAGGAAGCCGAGCTTACAGGTGGGGAGCTGGTGTTTAACCCAGACCAATCTGAAATGATGGAAGAGCTCATCAAGCAAGGCGACGATAAGGGACTCCTTGAGTTTATGAAGGGGCTCTTGTCTAAGCCTCAATTTCAAGACTGATGTACGTACCAGTAGGACAAAGAGGTCAGGGCTCAGGCACTGGCATGGCTCAGCAGCAAGCTGTAGCCCAACAAGGTAGCGGCATAGCCGCTGGAATCAGAGCAGCTGACGCATCGCTTCAGGCCAAGAAGAAAGAGGCTACGAGGATATACGAAAGGGCTCAAAACATGATGCGCACCGACCTCAACGCAATGGCTGCGTTTGATGTCACCAAGGCTGGTCCAGACAAGGCCAAGGCTCTTACGGCCATGGCTAACGACATATCAGAGCAAATCAGGGAGATGAACGACCCTGTAAAGGCGAGAGCCCTTATTAATAAGTTTAGGCAGTACTACAACACTGGTGTGGCGCGTGAAAGCTTAAGGGATGAGGCCTCTGAGGAGGCTAAGGCTATGATTGGGGCTTCTGGGAAGGAGATCGACGCGCTGAACAGCGGATTGCCTGCTGGCATGGAATACGACGAAGTAGACGTTTCTTGGTTGGCCAATGCTGATGCAGCTTGGAACAAGGAGTACGTGTACCAGGATGGTGAGATTTACGTCTTGGGTCCAGATGGCAGCCTCGTCAAAGAGGATGAGGCTGAATTCCTTCAGGATACGTCCATGTATCAGGTTGGCGCTCACTCTGTAGATGTGGGGTCTCTTGTCGACTGGGCCCAATCTAAGGCCACGAAAACCGCTATTGGGTTTAAGGATGGCACTTGGGACGAGTCTAGGGCTCGCAACTACTACAGAGACAACGTGTTGCTCGAAGAAAGGGCTGGTAAGGAGCACAGACTCCAACTCCTCACAACTATGGAGGACAGAGGCCTTACTGCACACCTGACGGAGGAGGAGAAGCAGCAGTTTAGAAACGGTGTGAATCTCGGCTCTGAGAAGTTTTCTGAGATCATCAAGAAGGGTGAGGATGAGTTTGTCAACAGAAGCCGATTTGACGGTATTGTTGGTGGGTCTACCAAAAAGGGTTCTGGCAAGGGCTCTGGTGACGGAGACACCGAGGACTCAAACATAATCGTTGGGGGCATGAACATTACTCAGCCCGCAGCTGCTGGATTTGCAGACCTAAAGGACCCAGAAATGGAGAAGCACCTTGCTGCTGGAGGTACTATGGGCCACGCCCTCAATAGGTTTAAGAAGCCACCAACAATAGTTGGTACATACAGACTCCCAGACCATCCAAATACCAGCAAAATTCACATCCACGCCGTGGGTGTTAATGAGGTTGGACAAAGGGTTGCGTACATACTTGGTGAAGAGGTGGTCGAAACCCCCAATCCACTGGGTCCTGACTTTCCGCCAAGCGTAGACTCCAAGGAGTTTTGGCAAGAAGTGAAGATTGGTCCAGACCAAGAGGGTGTTGGGGCAGATATATATCAGCAAATATATCAGGGCGAGACCGCTATGGCCGATCTGGTTGAAGCGGATAGATCTCGCGTCCTTGACCAGAGAGTCAGATCCACCAAAGACGAAAAGAAGCCAGAGGTCAAAGAGGATCCATCCAAATCAAGACGAGAGAGAGGTGAGTCCGCCCTTGAGAGATACAGGCTTCTTGAGAGACAATACAATCAGCTGGCTATGGTTCCTGGCTCTACAAAAAGTAGAGAAGACGTCAAGTCTAAGATGGAATCCCTCCTTGAAGACGAGACCGTTGGCTCCTACATAAAAAACAGAATCAAGGGGATGTCTCCAGAGGAGGCTATTCCGTCAGGGCCAGAAAAGGTCGGAGCAGATCTATCTAAAGAATCAAGCGCAGTCATTGCAAGGATTCCCGATGAAATGAAGGATAAAGTGACTTCAATAATAAATGAGGCACTACCCCAAAAGATTTATGCCTTCGAGACAGAGAACTCTGCAGGGGAAAAAGCTATTGGTTTCAAAAACGAAGCTGGAGAGGATACAGGGGAAATGATTTTCTTTAGCTAAGTCCTTATCTTTGAGAAATGAACGGAGAAGACAACAATCTCACCCTTGGCGAGGTCCAATCGCCCCAACAAGAAATACAGCAAACTCCAGATATCTCTATCAACGAATACCTGGGTAGACTAAGAAGCATGGGTGTTGATGACGCCGACGCTGTTTCCGTGATGTCTAGAAACGGATACAACAGTCAGGACGTCTACAATGAGATGGTTTCTCAGTACGAGGCTCAAAGAGAAGAGTTTCTGAAGCGACAAGAAGAGGATCGTCAAAGAAGGCTTCAGGCTGAGGCAAGAGCCGATGAGATGTCTGCCAAGCTAGACGTTGAAAAAAAAAAGGAAGAACCTACCGACTCTTTGGGTACACCATTAGAGTCTATAGATGACTTCAAGGGGCTTGCCGAGGGTGTTTTCGAGGAGCTTGGAGTTGGGTCTTACAAGGATCAAAAGATCAACCCCCTCACAGCTACAGCAACTCCATCAGACATTGCTGAAGCGTTAAAGAACAACGAAGACGCTGGCCTTAGGGTTCAGTCTTACGAAAACGATCAGGCCTTATTTAACGTTAGGAGGGAGCAAGAACTCCTTTCGGATGTAAACAAGGCGATTAGAGATAGGGACTTAGATTCCTACAACAAAATCGCACGGCAGATTGAGGAGATGGGCAACTATATGCCCCAGCTTGAGAGCGAAGATGATTTCGATCAAGCTCAAAGCAACTCCAGAGCAATGTTCTTCGACATCGAGGACAAGAAAAAATCCTTGATCAACGAAAGGAATCTCATCAACGATGAGTACGGGCTTCCGTCTGATTTCAACCCAGACTCCAATGTCGACTTTATGTACGCTATGCGCGAGTCTCTTGAGAGGCAGCAGATAGACTTTGAGTCTAGCGAGCAGTACGAGTACATGCAAGAAGTCATGAAAGAAGCCGAGGAGGTTGCTGAGTTCAGAAAGAACCTGTATGACAAACCCCTTGGTGCTCCTGCAACATTTGTTCGAAACTATCTTGGTGGATTTGCAAAAGAAATACTTGAGATGGCTGTATTTGCAGCGCCTCAGTATTACTACGAGTTCACTGGACAAGACGAAAAGGCAAATGCCATTGCTGCAAACAACAAGCGGGTTCAGGACGTGAACAGCATGGCGAGTCAGATGTATCAGCAGAAGAGAGGCGTAAGCAAAGAGCTCTCTGAGGCTGGTTTGACCGAGTCCATAGGCATGGCTATGAGGGGGGACGTTAGTGGTGATGATTTTAGGACAAAGCTTGGAATAGAGACGGGCCAGATATTTGCTTCTGCAGCATCTTACATGCACCCAATCGGATTGGCTATGAGAGCTCGCGGTGCCGCAAAGGTTGCGCAAGCAGCTGTGCCAAGGGGCGCTGGCGTACTTACTTCAAGCCAAGCAGCTACAGCCAGAGCCGCAGACGCGGCATACAAATCTGCAAACGCAGGATACAGAGCTGTTCTTGGCACTCTTGGATTGACTTCTGCAGCAGACACTTATCAGTCTCTATACGAGAGGCCTGACTTGTCTCTCGGAGAGAAAACAGTTCAGGCAGCACTGGTGGGAACGGCAGAGGCTACGTTAAATGCAATTTTTGGCAATGTCGAAAGACTTTTTGTTTCTGGAGCGACGGCCACAGCCAGAGCCGAGGCCACAAGAAGCTTTGCTAAAATGGCAAAAGAGCAGCTTGCAAAGGTGAGCAGAGCTCGTGGCGCAAGAGAAGCGTTTAAGACTACAGGAAAAGGACTTAGCGAAGAGTTTCTTGAGGAGTTTGGAGTTGAGGTTGTTGCTCAGGGTGCGGAAATACTCAACGACATCGCCATGGGCAGGAAGCCCAAAGATGTTGACTGGTATTCACTTATTGATGCTGGACTTGCTGGTCTTATTGGGGCGGGCCCCACGAGTGCGCTTGCTGGAGTAGGCACGTTTCAGGCTCACAACTCATTGATAAGAAGAAGAAAGCAGCTTGCTGATCAAATTAGCGAAATCGACGACGCCATATTTAACGCGGACTCTGCAGAGGAAAAAAAGAGACTCAACCAAATAAAAGAAGGAGTTTCTGCGGAGCTTATGGTTATTGATGACGCATCAAGGGTTGCGTTCGAAAACCTTTCTGAGGGTCAGAGAAGAAGACTTCTCAAGATCCACAGGGATATGGCGTACACGGAAAACGCCATGAGAAGAAAGGACTTGACAAAGGAGGAGAGAGAACAGCTCACCACTAGGTACGAATCCTTGCTTAGAGCCAAGACAGATATTGAAAACTCTGGGGAGAAGCCAAACCTGTCGAGAGATGATGATAGTGTGCCTGCTCAGGATGCAGCTGGGCAAGAGGTTGAGATCAAGGGTGAAGACACAACTAGAGAAGACGACGTAAAAGTAGAGACAGCAGAGACTGCGACTGAGGAAGCCCCAGAGGAGCAGCGTCAGGAGGCTGTTCAGCTGTCTTTGTTCGACGAAACTCAAGAGGAAGAAGCCCCAGTGGAAGCCGAAGCGCCTGTTGCTGAGGAAGCACCTGCTGCTGAAGAGGCACCTAAGACCGAAAAGGCAGAACCGTCTGAAGGTGTCAAGACGTTTACAGATATGGGTGGAGACCTTGTCGATGTCACCGACGCTGACGTGGTTGGTGAGGGCGAAGGTAAACTCTCCCTCGATGCCGCTATTGCCATCAACAGAATGAGCAAGGCCTTTGGTGGGGCTCTTCAGGGGGCTGGGTACAAGTTCCAGCTTTACTCAAGAGATGCCTTTGACGCCATGGTGTCTAAGTCAGAGCCTAACGCCGACCCAAAGGATTTCGGTGGATTTGTCGATCACGACACAAAGACCATTGTGATTCCTTCTGACGCTAAGGCTGCGGAGGTGTTTGAGGAGTTTGGACATGCTGCACTGAAAGACATCATTGGTAAGGACGCCAAGGCTAGAGAATCCATATACAAGACTCTGGAGGGCATTGCCAAGAGAAACCCAGATGTAAGACAAATCCTTGATCAAGCAAGGGCAGACGAGGTGTACAGCCGTCAGGGTGAGGCCGCCATCCAAGAGGAGGCAATTATAGCTTCCCTCATAGCATACGCACAGAACCCCGAGGCTCTCGGAAAGGGTGGCTTTGTCAGCAAGATGATGGCAGCCATCAACAAAGTGTTTGCCAGAATTGTTGGCAAGGACGTCAAGGTCATCGAAAACGAGCAGAGATTCCTTGAGTTTGCACGTAAGTTCGCTGCCGCCACAAGAGGCGAGCAAGTGGAGATAACGGATCCAGGGATACAGGATCAAGACCTCACAAAGCGACCTGACGAGTCGGAGCAAGAATACAGAGACAGACTTGCTAGGGCTGCAGAGCAGATGGATCCAATGACCGATGAGCAAAGAGCTCAACAGGAGTTTGAGGATAGAGGCGAGGACATCTCCATGATGAGGTTCGCAAGAAGAAACAAGACTGAGTTTACTTACCTCAAGGACACAACTGTCTACTATAGAGAAGACCCTTATGCTGACATTGGGTCCACCATGCAGAATGAGCACGGCCTTAGAGACAAAAAGATTAACGTAAAGGACTACTTCCACTTCAGAAACTGGTTTAACTACATGACCGCCAACGGTCGTAGACCAGCCAGAATCATGAAGATGTACTTTATCAAGGACGGGAAGAAGTACACCATCAAGCCACCTAAGCCTAAGACAGACAGAGAGGGCAACGTGGTTAGAATGGAAGGCCCTCTCCACGGAAGACTCGCAGCGGCAGATAGAGCTCAAAAGGAGAGACAGCGCAGAGGCACACTGGTGAGAGATGCTAGGGATAGAGTATTCCAGCTGGAAGAGGCCGCTGCAGTACTGAAATCTGCTGGCATAGACCCAGCTTTGGGTATGGCTTTGGTTCCTGGGTTCAACCTTGGGGAATACGCTGAAACACCGCAAGACGAGAAGTCCTCATACGCAAGCAAGTTTAGAAGAGAAGTCCTTTTCAACAGGAGTCTCGAAGAGCAGGAAGAGGTACTTGAGATTGCCAACGAAAACCTACAGCTCCTCAAGGACTCTGGGCTTAGCGCATCTGAGATAGAGGCGGCAGACAAGGCCGCGCTGCTCAACATGTCTGGCAGAACACCATCGTTCCTTGCACAGGGTGGAGACACGCTGAATTCAGGAAACATCCGTTTTGCACGCAGAGCTCCTGGCAGGAGAGAGAGAGTCATGACCAAGGAGCAGTCCGAGGCATGGAAGGAGAGCATAAGAAATGAGTTCCCAGGAATTAGTGACGAGGATTTGTTCTGGGTGGAGCAAGAGCTTAAAGACATTGATGGGGCTCAGTCGATTCTTATTGGGTACGACAGAAGTGGAGCTCAAACCAATACTGGAATCATCAATCAGGCAAAGCAGATTCTCTCGGGAAGGGTTGTAAGCTCTCACAGAAACAAGAGAATGAGAGAAAGGGTCTTCAAGAAAATGGTGGCCCTAGCCAACAAGGACAGAAGAAGCAAGAATCCAAAGGGGTACATAGTTGTGGCCATTGGAGCTCTTGATATACCTTCACTTCCTGGAAACCCTCAAGTGTTTTCTAAGATTGTCCTTGACCACGTCATGGAGGTCGAGGGGGCAGAAAGGATTAAGAGAATAAATGACATCCTGAAGTCTCTTTCAAAGGATGACCTAAAGGGCCTATATAGAGCCAGCCTTGAACGAGGAAATGTTGGACACATCTCAAAGAGATTTATGCTTGGAGGATTGGATTCATCCAAGCTGAAGGACGGCATAAAGAATGACATCGAGGCTCAGGACTTTGTGGAGATAATAAAGGACGTTAGAGGCTTTGATGACTTTGCAACATCCTTCAACTCCAGAGCCAAGATTGGTAGAAGAATAATCAAGGATTTTGTTCTTGGTGTTAGAGGGGGAGGATCTTCTGCCGATATCGACAATCACATACAGCAAAACTTCTCGGACCTCTCTCTGAAGGATGTTCCTGGAGCCTCCGTGGTGTCTATGATGAAGATCCCGTATGAGGCTGAGGGCTTCTTGGATATTGACGACAGCGACAGTGATGCTTTCCCAGACGCCATCGTATCAACCACTGCGGGTAGAATGAAGTTTTTGGCGAATCCAGTCCCAGTAGAGAGGGCATACGCCAAGGCTACGTATGTGGAAGAAGGGAGAGCCAGAAAGGTGTTTACCAAAAAGGCAGAGAAGGAGGGGAGGGTTATCAAGTACGCTAAAAAGAGACTTGGATACGGGGCTGAGGCACCGCTGACTTTTGATGACGACGTAATCACAGATCACAGATACGCTCGAAGAACGGGGCAGCAAGCCTTTACCATGAAGGAAGAGACTGCTTTCCAGAAGTGGAAGAACCTGTGGGTAAGAAGGCTTCAGGACAAGTACGTAGACATCTTCAACATACAGGAGTCTATTGAACGTCAAAAGGGTCGGGTCGAAAGAGCCCAAGACTTTAAGATGGCCGAGGAACTCATGTACGGTAAGGCAGCAGAGGACTTGGCCAAGCTTGACAAGAGAGTCGAAGAGATTATCAGCCTCATGAAGAAGTCTGGTATTAAGGTAGACGAGGTGTCGAAATACTTGTACGCACTCCACGCAAAAGAGCGTAATGCAGTAATCTCAGAGAGAAGCGAAGGTGCTATCAAGGATGGTAGTGGTATCTCTGATGCAGAGGCAGAAGCTATACTTAACGCTGCAAACAAGAAGGCCTTGGACCCTATTGTGTCAAAGATCAGAGAGATACAGCAAGACACGCGGAACACGATGCTCAAGTACGGTCTTGAGACCAAGGAGACTGTCGATGCTTTTGAGGCTATGTTCCAGAACTACGTGCCACTCGCAGGACTGTCTGTTGACGAGGAGCTCAGCTCTCCGTACCCAACAGGCGGCGCAGGCATGAATGTGTTTGGATCTACAACGAAGCGTGCAACGGGTAGAAAGACTGAAGCTGAGAACATTCTCGCTCAGGTGGTGGCGCAGAACGCCAGCATCCACATTAAGGCGAGAACCAACGAGGCACTGAACGCCCTGTACAACTTGGTCAAGGAGAACCCAAACACAAAGATTTGGAGGCTCGTAGACGGCAAGTCTGGGATTGACCCTAACGACCCAAGAGTTGTGGCTGTAAGGGTGAATGGTGAGCAGAAGTACATCATGTTCAAGGATGCGAGCTACGCTCAAAACCTCAGAGGCATGAACCTTCCTCAGACGAATGCCTTTATCAGGGCGTTGAGAATCCCAGCACAGTGGTTGAGAAGATCGTTTACTACTCTGAACCCTGAGTTCGTCATCTCCAACTTCTCTCGTGATATCCAGGCAGCCATCTTCAATGCTGCTGCGGAGGCAGACATCGAGGGGGGCATGCTCAATAGCAAGGCCACGATCGGAAGAATGATGGGGCTTGTTCCTCAGACCCTGAAGACACTCGTAAAGAACTCCGTTCAGAAAGGAGGGGACCCAGCTATCGAGAAGTACTTCAGCGAGTTCAAAGAGGACGGAGGTAAGACTGGATGGGCATACGCCAAGTCTCTCGATCAGATCGCAAACGAGCTTGAGGGGGCAGCCGAAGACAAGACAAGGACTCAAGAGATTCTCGGAAAAGCCAAGAACTTTGCAGAAACAATCGAGGGTGTCAACGACGCTTTTGAGAACAGCATCAGGCTCGCAGCATACATTGCCGCAAGAGAGAATGGTGTGACCAGAGAAAAGGCCGCTCAGATGGCCAAGAACATCACCGTGAACTTCAACAAGCAGGGTGAGTGGGGTCCAGCGCTGAACGCTGTGTACTTGTTCTTCAACGCATCTATACAGGGTACGGCAAGACTCGGTAGATCTCTGGCTACACTCAAGCCTTCAAAGAGACCTGACGGCACGGATAGAACCGCTGTAGAGAGAGTCAATACGGCCCAGTGGATGGCTGGTGGCCTCATGATATTCAACGCGATGCTTACCACCCTCGGATACGCTATGTCAGATGAGGATGAAGATGGCGTGCCATTCTGGGACAAGATTCCAGATTACGTCAAGGAGCGTAACCTGATTATCATGCGCCCCAACGGAAAGGATTACTTCAAGATTCCTATGCCGTATGGATTCAACGTCTTTGCCAATATGGGTACTGCACTCGTGGAGGGGTCTAGAGGAGCAAAGGAGCCTACAGAAGCCATGATGTTCCTGTTTAACTCGTTCATGGCGTCATTCTCACCTGTGTCATTTGGACAGTCTAAGGACTTGTTCGTAGCAGCGGGTAAGGGGGCAGTTCCTACAGTGATGAAGCCTTTCGTCGACATCATGGTGAACGAAACATACTTCGGAGGCCCAGTAACAGGAGAGAACCTTCCGTTCGGGATCCAGAGACCAGAGTCGGAGCTGTCGTTTAGATCTCCCGAGTCAGTAAAGGATTTCTTCAAGTGGATGAACGAAGCCACTGGTGGTAGCCAATACAAGTCGGGCGAGGTGGACATCAACCCAGACAAGTTCTGGTACATGTTTGAGTACTTCATCGGAGGTGCTGGTCAGTTCGTCAACAGATCTATGGCGCTCCCAAGAGACATGGCAATCAAGCTGTTCGGAAACTCAGACATCGAAGTCGAAGCCAATCAGATCCCTCTTGCACGAATCCTTTACGGAGAGCCATCTAAGTACTATGATTACGAGAAGTTTAAGGACAACGAGCAGGAGTTCAAGTCCCTGTACAAAGAGCTCAAGGAGGCACCGCGTAGAGGTGACGCCGCAAGATACAAGGGCGTTTCTGAGGGGGCAAACAAGACTTTGAACGAGGTTCGAAAGATGCTCAAGCAGTTGAGATCTGCGGAGCAGGCAGCGAGAAGGATTCCTGACTACACGGAGCGTATGATTAGAGTTCAAGAAATTAGAGACAAGCAGAGAAAGCTTGTTATGAGATGGAATAAATACTATGAGCAAGCGAGAGACTAAAATCAAAGACACCAGCCTTGGCAAGTGGTTGAAAGAAAAGGCCCCCTCTGTACTGGATACGGTGGGGGACCTTTTGCCTGACCAAGGGGCACTGGGTGTAGTAAAGAACCTTCTGGACAAGGAGCCAAACATAGACCCCGAAGAAGCCAAGGCTAGGGTTGAGGCCGAGGTTCAATTCCAGAACAACGTGACAGAGAGGTGGAAGGCGGATATGGGGAGTGACATCAAGCTCGCCAAATACATCCGACCCGTGACTCTGATCGCCCTGATGACCATGTTTATGATCACGATGGTGATGGACTCCCTTGATAACCTGCCCTTTAACGTAAAGGACTCTTACGTATCTTTGCTGGAAATTCTTATGTTAACCTCTTTTGGCGCATACTTCGCAGGTAGAACCATCGAAAAATCTAGAAAATGACACACGAAGAAGACTTTGATATCTCATTCCTCGATCAAGACAAGCTCAAAAAGCAAGAAGAAAAGATTGAGAAGGGTGAGATAACCTGCAATATTGAGAACCCAGAAGACTGTGAGTCATGCAGCGGCTGAAGCTTTGGGGCAAGAAGCTTTTGTGGGCTTGGATAGAATTTAGCAAATGCCACTAAGAGACAAGAAAGGATTAGCGAGGGCTAAGGCCATCATGAAGTATACGGACTCCGAGAGCAACGAGCTCATGATCGGGGTTCTTCACATGTCCATACTTCCGTTCGCTATGTTCGAGCTCGGGAAGCCCTGGATATTGCTGCAGATAGCGGCTCACTTGGCTGGTGGGTTTCAGGTCTATTGCGCCCTCTGGGACGGAAGATTATTTATGCGTAAATTAGCCGTTCAAATTGCATCTGTCATTTCAATCGCCACTGTCGCTAACTACACGACGGCAGGGATGATGCAAGGGTCGCACTTGGGATGGATCCTGATCTGCGCCATGAGCATCTGGAATTTGTATCGTGTTACAAACGAAGAACTCTACAAGCGGTGATTGACGCTCAAACCATAATTACAATAGTCACAGTACTCGGGTCTGCGGGTGCTTGGCAGTTCTACCAGTCCAGATTGAAGCTCAAGCATCAGGAGCGAAAGGAGGACAAGGGTGAACAAGCTCTCTTTAGAGACGATTTGAGGGAGCGTGTAGCCATCCTTGAAGAGAAGCTGGAGCAAGCCTACAAAGAGAAGAACGAAGTGTCTGAGCGCCTCGCTATGGTAATGACTGAGCTCGCGGAGTACAAGGTGAGACTGGAGTTCCTCGAAAAGGAAA
>Ga0070752_1001606_pt1 | contig 15640 bp, 10 predicted proteins | sample VirMetDEL_Aug_30_FD_77440 | JGI IMG/M metagenome (GOLD analysis project Ga0070752, IMG submission 77440) | Aqueous microbial communities from the Delaware River and Bay under freshwater to marine salinity gradient to study organic matter... | ecosystem: Environmental > Aquatic > Marine > Coastal...
ACAGGAACTTCATTTCTTGGTTTAGAGAAGTTACCTTTTCCAAACACCTTACTAATGTAGTTTGTATCTGAAGAATCAAATGATGTGTTGAATGCGAAGTCATCACCATCACTTGTTACACCTGATACTCTAAATGTTGATTTAGGGTTAGTTGAAACTCCTGAATATGCTCCTGAAGTAACTAATATTACGTCACTTGTTCCTGTAACAGTATAAACAGGACCACCTGAACTGTCAGTTGTAACACCTCGAGAACGAAGAGTTGCAACAACTACGTCATCGTAATCTGTGTATGAAGTACCTGAGTAATTTGTATAATAAACCTCCATCTCACCTGAGAAAGCTCCACTACCTAAATCTTCTAAGTTACTAAATCCAGCACCAAATCCGAATCCATCATAAGCACCACTATTATTATCAAATAAAGCGTAGTACCATGGGTCATCGTTAGGACTTGTAAAGTCTGCATCTGCATCAGTTAATCCTGATACCCCAAATGTTTCAGTAAATGTAGTTGCACTTGTTATACCTGTTACTGAATCAAAAGTACTAGCACTTACAGTTCCCCAAAAATATGCAGTATCTCCTGACGTTGCCGTATCTAATATAGTAGAAAGGATATATCCTTGGAAATCTTCATTTAACGAAGATGAACCACCATTAAATGTTGTATAAGGAAGTGAAAACTTAGAACTTAATTTTGCAGGAATTGTTGTTATGTTGATTGTTCCACCTGTATTACCTGAGAACTCAAGAGTTTGAGGACCTGTAGTTCCTGTGATACCCACTGTTGAAGTATCTACATTGGCTACAGTAGTAATTGACCAAGATGGACCCGCATCATAACCGTTTAAACCTAACACTCTCGTAACGAAAAGTTGGTTAGATTGTTGTAAATATGCCTTAGCGATGTACGCCGCTTCATATTTAGGTATTTGTGTGTTGACGAATTTCTGTGGTGAAGTACCTCCGAAATACGACAAGAATTCATCATAATTAGTGATGAAGATAGGTTCAAAAGCTGGACCTTGTAGGGTTTCCCCAACGATTCCAAGTGTTGTTACACCGACACTCTGAGCTACGAAACTTAGGTCTCTTTCAGAAGTGTAAACACCGGGAGAAACGAATACTTTGTTTGATGTTGCCATTTAACTTGTTATTTCTTTTTGATTTATTTTATAGATAAATATTTAGAAAAATCACAAAATACATTTACATATGGACAATATTTATTATTAGGAAGACTTTTGTCTGCCTTTTTTCTACCCTTATGTTATGAGTGAAATAAAGAACCTTAAAATATCGAAAGAAGCACACACGGTTTTAAAAAACTATTGTGAGGAGAATGGATTGAAGATGTATAAGTTCTTAGAGAAGATGATTTACGATAAATGTAAAAAGAAAAAAGACATCTACGGAGAATAATTATTTCAAATATGCTGTTGTCTGAAGTACTGATTCTTGACCACCAGTAATCTTTGTAATATCAATAGTTACCAAATCACCATCTGTGATTTGTATGGTACTCAAATCTGAACCCACATAATTACCGTCAATATAAACATCATAAGAATCAATATTTTCTGTACCTGTAACCAATAAGTCGACAGTATATCTAAAGGTTTCGACCTTTTGGGTTTGTGATGAAGTAAATTTAATATCCAAATCAAAATTATCAGGACGACCAGGTACTTTCGTAGCCTTTCTTGAACCTGTTCTATTATTAACCTCCAATAATGTCAACGCTCTTGTAATGGCGGGTGAGATTTGAAACTCTTCTTCATCCATCAAAAATCCTAACATCGTAAAGTTATAATTTTGAACATAAAACTTTCTCTTATTAACCTCAGTAACAGAATTATCTGAAACATTATTCATAATAATAGGTATGTAATGACCCTTAATAAAAGTATATGCTTGACGAGAACTAAACTTCTGCATCACAATTTTGTTGAACTCATTAAGCTCTCTCATTCTATTACACACAATCTTCACATCATAAGTGATATCAACAGGAATAGGTTGAGGTATCTTATAAACATCCATACCCTTTCTTGTTCCATCCCATGTCGGAACTTGAGCATATAAAAATTCTTTTCTATTTGGAATTGTATATTGTAACGAGGGGTTTGTACCAAAAGGAACCTCAGGTTGTCTAACCGTTGTGATAAATGGCAGTTGAACATTACCATTTAAATCTTCTGTATTCCATGTTTGTGTAAACTGAGCCCAATTCTGTAATGTAATAATTAAATCGATGTTACTGACTTTCTTACCGTCAACAACACACTCCAACTCATCACGAACAAAATCTAACATCCCTCTATCCAAATCTGCATGTAAGATACCCTTAGGTAAATAAGTTCCGTCCTTTTGGATAAATTCCAAAAGTTGTTCCCTTCTTTCTAATAGTTGTTTCTCAGGAGTGAGTGGTAAATATTTTTTAACTTGTTTGGGTAATGCCATTATATTCCTCTAAATTCATTTTCAGATACAGGTGTTGCAGTATAAGTAAAATAAAAACTCTTATATCCACCATATGTATGTTTATTGTCATAATTAGGTTGTGCAGCATTTACTACTGAATAATATTTTATTTCACTCGGTGAAATCCAATATCCAATATAATCTCCCAACTTAATATCTATCTGTAAAGTTTCTAAATCTTTTTCATACACAGAGAATATTAAATTACCTGGTTCGTTTTGAATAACCTTACTTCCACCAATAAAATCATTAGCAGGTTCTTCAATTCTTACCAAAGCATTAAATTCAACAGGTGGTAAAAATTGTACCCCATCAGAACTCACCTCACCATATACATCATCTTTCACAGTCTTTTGTGAATCAACACTATATAATACAAGGGTAAAGTTCATGTCTCCACTCAACCATTCTCGACCCATTTCTATTTCGAGATTATAGTCTTCAGAGCCAAAAAACTTATTTAAACGCGTTATGGGTACTCTTCTCTGTGCCATATATTGATAAATATTTGTTTTTTGATTATATTTAAATTTATTTACATTATGCAAGAAAACTCAGAAACACTTTCAAAGATTCCTGAAGTTAAAGCTCAACGTGTTCTTGAGAACTACGAAGGTTTTAATAACTATATTCTTGCAATCAAAAAAAATTACGAGAATTCAAAAAATTTTAAGATAACTCGAGCTCAAGCCGACTATATAAACAATTATAAGGATGTTGTTCCCAAAATTGCAAGAAGGTGGGTCCCATTAGATTCTTATTTTTCTAAAAGAATGATGGAAGATAAACTCCTTACAAAGGAACCTGAAAAAATCTATATTGAAAAACTTTTAGTCGAAAAAGATAAAGCTTTTCATATATGGGGTAAGTTGTTTGAGTCTGAAGAACTTCATCACTTTTGGTTACCTAAAGCCGCGATTGTTGGTAAGAAAGAACATAATGTTGAAATAGATTATGAAAAATATTCTCATCGACCTCCATTGTCTCACCAAAAAGAAGCCATAGAAAAGTTAGTTGGTAATGAGAAATATATTCTTGCCGATGATATGGGATTGGGTAAAACCACATCAACAGTTATTGGAACATTAGAAACAGGAGCAGAAAGAGTATTAATCATTTGTCCGGCATCTCTAAAGATAAATTGGATGAGAGAAATTCAGAATTATACTGATAAATCTATTTCAATTATTGAAGGTAAGAATTGGGAAAGTGCCGATTATGTGATTATTAATTACGATATTTTAAAAAACTTTCATGACCCAAAATATCCTGAAGAATCAACAATATTAAATGAAGGGTTTGATTTGATTATTATAGATGAAGCCCATTACATTCAAAATGCACAAGCTCAAAGGACAAAAATTGCAAATGATATTTGTAAAAAAGTTGGTAAGGTTTGGTTGTTAACAGGTACTCCAATGACTTCCCGACCAATAAATTATTATAATCTTCTTAATCTTGTTGATAGTCCCGTAGCATATAATTGGATGGCATATGTAAAAAGGTATTGTAACGGATATCAGTTTAGTGTAGGTAAAAGAAAAGTTTGGAATGTTCAAGGTGCCGACAATCTTGAAGAATTGAGAGACCGAACTAAAACACACGTATTAAGAAGATTGAAACAAGACATTTTAGATTTACCTGAAAAAATTATCACCCCTGTTTATATGAGATTAAAATCTCGTGATTATGAACAATTAATGGGTGAGTATTATGATTGGTATGAACAATCAGACGAGTCATCATCATTAACTGTACAATTTTCAAAGTTAATGAAAGTAAGACAAGTCATAGCCGAAAATAAAGTAAAAGAAACATGTGAAATTGCCGAAAATATCATTGAGCAAGGTAAGAAAGTAATCATTTTCACAAACTTCACAAATACTTTAAATTTGATAAAAGACCACTTTGGTAAATCCGCAGTGATGTTAGACGGTAGTATGTCAAAACCGGCTCGTCAACATGCGGTTGACCAATTTCAAGAAAATGAAAAAATAAAAGTATTCGTAGGAAACTTAAAAGCCGCAGGTGTAGGTATTACCTTAACTGAGGCTGAAGCCGTTATTATGAACGATTTATCTTTCGTTCCATCTGACCACGCACAAGCTGAAGACAGAGCTTATAGATATGGTCAAAAATTCAATGTATCTATTTTTTACCCAATATTTGAAAACACTATCGAAGGTGTTATCTATGATATATTATCTAAAAAGAAAAATATATTTGAAACAGTTATGGGTGATAACGAAGGTAAGGGTGATACATTAGAAGAAATCCTTAACGAAATTTCACAACGAAGATACTAACCTTTTTTCATCTTTGGGTTATTTATAGTAAAAACCTAAATGAGTTTTAGAAAACTAAAAGAAAGAGCCAAAGAACTCGAAGAACAAATCAAAAACGAAGTTGTAGATAATAAACCTATTGAAGAATCTACAACTGAAAAATCACGCAAAGAAATTTTATTAGAAATGAAGAAAATTGGTATAGATAGACTACCATACTCTTACTCTGCCTTAGAATCATTCATCGACAAAGAAACGATGTATGTTCACTATAACAAACATTACAAAGGGTATGTAGACAAACTGAATAAGGCAATTCAGAAAAGAAAAGGGTCCGATTTGGACTTGGAACAAATTGTAAAAGGAATCAGTAGATTCAATAACAATATTAGAAACAATGCAGGTGGTGCATTTAACCATGCACTTTTTTGGAAAATGTTAACACCTAAAAGTACAAGGGTTTACGGTCCAATACTCAGAAAAATCAAAGAAGATTTTGGTTCTTACGATAACTTTAAAAAAGAGTTTGAGAAAAAAGCAAAATCAAAATTTGGTTCAGGATGGGTATGGTTAGTTATTACAAACAGTGATAAACTAAAAATTATGACCACATCAAATCAGGATAATCCATTGATGAATACCATAAAATTTGGTGGATATCCAATTCTCGGTCTTGATTTATGGGAACACGCTTATTATTTAAAATACAGAAACAAAAGAGATGAATATATTGAAAACTTTTGGAAGGTAATTAATTGGCCGTTTGTAAACAAATTATTTTTAGGAAGAACAAAAGACAAAATTAACGAAGGTAAGTTTATTAAAGAAGTTATTAATGAGGGTGTATCTGCAGGATGTAATAGAAAACAGGTGAACACATATAGAATGATATTCAATCGTAACCCACAAGTTAAGAAGAAATTCATGTATGCTATTATGGATATTCTTAAAGAAGTATTTTCAGAATATTGGTTTGAAAAAGATGAATATAAGAAAGGCGAAATGTCAGGTGTTTATGACTTTGAACAATCAGGTCGTTCAATAATTAACAAGTTAAACACAAATTACACTGCGTTCTGTACTTTAGTAAACGATATAAACCAATACCTAAAAAAAGTTGGTATAAATCCTATAAATCTTGTTGGGTTAGATAATAAACAACAACTCGATGAAACGGATAGGTTAGTTAGATATATGACCGAACTTCGATACAGAATATTCAACACTGAATCAAGCACCTTTCAAACAGTAATGAGTGGATTAGATAGGTCAAATAAGTTTGGTGATAAAAGAGAACTTAATGCCGTTATAAACTTAAAAAAGATTTTTAACACCAAAGAAGTTTTTAAAGTAGGAGAGCTTGGTGGTGTTGATGATATGTTAGGTGGTGTTGACGCATATGTTGTAACACCTGAGGGTGATAAAACAATGCAAATAAAACCTTTCAATAAAATTGAAGAAGAAGATGGTAAAATAACTGTATATGGTAGTGGTAATGTGAAACCATATACTGTTGATTACTTAGTCTTTCATAATGATAGAGATGGTACAATAGTGTTTAATAACAACACAGAAATCATTGATGGTAGATATGTTTTTAACTCAGACGATAGAATCAATTAAAGAAATATATTTTATTTGATATTTATAAAATAAAAGTCCATGGCTAATACTACATTAATAACTGAACCACAAAGAAGTAAATTATATACAAGAATTAGACACTTATTAGGTGCACCTATTCGTAGTATAGAAATTGAAGACGAAATGATGGATTCTTTATTGGAATTATCAATTCAAGATTATGCGCAATATGTCAATGATTGGTTAATTGAAAATCAGTGGACATCTTTATACGGACTTAACCTAGATGAACAATCTTTAACAAGAGCATTTACAACTCGCTCTTTAGACTGGGAAACTCAATATACTTACGCATACTCTAAGATTGTTGGATTACAGGCGGGTGGTGATTGGGTTCTTAAAAAAGATTATATTGATTTAGTACCTAACCAACAAATATATGAAATACCCGCAGGACGTGAGTTAAACGAACTTTTATGGTTTTCAAGGTCTGAGTTAGATGCCGCATTCTTTGACCCATTTATGGGTGGATTTGGAGGATTTGGAGGTATTGGTTTAGGTGGTGCAGCTGGTTTCTCACAAATGGGAACTATGGGTAATTATTTTATTACACCTGCCTTTGATATCTTGTTAAGAATGCAAGACATCAACATCAAGAGAAGAATTATTTCAGGTGAATTAACATACAGAGTTACAGCATTACCTGACGGTAAAAAGGCGGTTCACTTAATGAACGTACCTGGTGGTAAATTTGATTTTGGTAATATTCAGTTTAATCAATACCGTGTATGGTATTGGTATTACGATACTGAAGATAGAGATGCTTGTTTAGCCGCAAACCCTGACGTGGTAAAGTTACCGTCAGATATCCCAATAGATGAAATGGCATGGGATGAATTAAACAGCCCTGCACAAACATGGGTACGTAGATGGTTTACTGCATATGTAAAGGAAACTTTAGGTAGAGTTAGAGGTAAATTTAGTGGTAATCTAAAAACACCCGATTCTGAATTAACATTAGAATATGACTCATTACTTACAGAATCAAAAGATGAAAAATCAAAATTAACCGAAGAGTTAATGGCCAGATTAGAAAGGTTAAGACCTGATAAAATGATGGAAAGAGAAGCAAACGTTGCTGAACAATTAAATAAATCACTCCAGTATCGTGCATTTCCAAGACAATTTTACGTAATATAATATGTCAATTTTTAGAACAAAAGAAGGTGTTGTGTTAAGAGAACCATCTTATACAACAAGAAATGAAAGAGTATTAATTGTAAGACCATATGAATGGCAAAAAGAAGGTGACGTTGTTAAAGTCACCCTCAATCACAATGAAACAAAACACATAACAATCAAATCAATTACCGATTGTGTTGTAGATTCAGCACACGCATTTGATGGTGAATTTGACGAAATTGTTCTTAATAAATTTGCCAGTGTTGAATTAATTAATATTGGTGATGTATGGTATATATTATCATCTGATGGTCTTAAGAATTCTTAATATTCCATAGAGTAAATATAAGCACCGTCTTCGTCCATTTCATATAATTCGTCTTTTGGTATTGTAGTTTTAGGTTGATAAGATAAATCTTGTAACAAAGTTTTATTCTTATTAACATATTCCTTATTAACCAAATCGGTTGTATTATCCACATACATGTAGTATGGGTCAATTTCAACGTGTCTCCAATAAGCAATTTCAGAATCAGACAGAGTTAATACCTCTTCCAAAGTATCTTGGTCACCATCTCTTCGTGGAAATCCTCTAACCAATTCGGTTTGTGTCTTTGTAAAGAACGGTCGGTCTTTAGGGTCTTCAATCAATATTTCATCACGTATTTCAGGAGAGAATACAACTAATAATGGTTCAATTCTTTTATTAAAAGCTGAAATATATCGAGGTACATTATATTCACCCAACATATCAGGATTGTCAGTAATGTCTTTTTCATTAATTAAATAACAATTCAAGATAACCTCATCTTTCTTTTTCTGAACATCACCATGTGATTTACGTGTACCATTGTTAATGTAAAAAACAGTATCACCCAAACCAACAGGAACACCTTCATTAATTACCAACTCCATATGTGCTTGTCGTGACATCAAAGAACCTGATTTTGTTCTTTTAGTTACGTGAACTTTGTAATCTTCAACACTCTGTTTTACGCGAGCTTTATTTGCAATTTTAGCCAAAGGTATTTTTTGGTCAAATAGGTTTTGAATGTATTCATAATAAGAATCTAAAAACTCATTACCCTTACCGTCCAATAACAATCGAAGACCTGTATCCAAAAACTCAGCAACATATGTTTGAAGTTTTTTAGATTTAATAGTATTACCTGTAAGTTTTACTTTTCCCTTATCTGTTAATAGTGCATAGTTTTTACGTGCCACGTTAATGGTTGCTGGCCATTGTCCGTCCGTATCTAATCCCATCTCACCCCTCATAAAGAGGTCATTATACTCAGCAACATCAGCTTCGGTACCTTCATATTCTTTACCTTCAATAACCAAATCGTTTAATCCTTTACCAACATACTTGTGGTTGTACCTATCTTCAGGAACCGCAAAGTTCACACCGTCCGTATCCATTACCAATGGTTGATATCCACGTTGCATAAACCACATAATCATCTGACGAAGGTATTGACGACCCGTACAGGTAATCTGTTCACCCATGTCCATATCACCCCACGGAAATACCTGTGGTGCTGACAATGAACCGAAGAATGCGTTAATAAAGATTTTAATCGGTAATTGTTTACGTCCGTATTGTGATGAAAGTTTTGGGTCAGTCTTAGAATGTTTTTCAGCCAACTTTTTATATTTGATACGAGTATCACGGAAATACTTCAACATACTCTTCATCGCACCTGTAACGTCACATTTAGGGAACACATCGTGAACCAACTGAATAGAGGGATATAGAGATGAGTAGTCAAGCTTTAATACATCTGTTGAGTACCCAACCTGTAACAAACGAGAAAGTCCACCAGTGAACGACCTTTTCATTCCTTTCATTGGGATTGCAAGATTGTGTTTGTATGACCACGAACTCATAATCATTTTCCATAATGTTGCAGTACCCATCGTTGAAAGTCTCTCGTATGTTGTTGGTACCAATTTAGACAGTAGGAAGTTTGCTTGGTTGAACTCATCATCAACAACCATAGTCTCATACAAGTCATCGTCAAGATATCGTTCGATGATGTACTTACCATTTACCTGTTCAAACTTACCAGGGAATCTTTCCATTAGGTTTTCAGTCCCCTTACTTCCAACCTCACGATAACCACCAGTCACAGGGTTAAAGTAATAGTCTTTATTGTCAAAATAGATATTACCAATCTTATCACCCTGAACATATACACGATTCTCTTTTTCAGCACCAATGTATTGTGTGATGTATTTCAAACCCCAACTCTTAATGTCCGAGTTGATTGCTTGTGCTCTACGAACTGCATGAGCAATATCCACAATGTTATATCCCCACATCATCGTCTGTGTGTAAGGTTCCATTTCGTTTGCGAGCTTCAACATACCTTCCCTCTGACGAATGGAAACTTCAGGGTTAAGAGTTTTAACAATCTTTTTAACATCCAACCCTAACTTCTCTGCTCTACGAAGAATAAACGGAAAGTCGAAGAATGCTGAGTTGTAACCACCAACCAATGTAGGTTTCAGATAATCAATCGTATAGAAGAAATCAATAATCATCTGTTTTTCTTCTTCTTCATTCTGTGCGGATAATGAATGTACAAAACCACGATTGTCCTTCATTCCGATAAGGAAGATACTATTATCTTCAGGTGAAAGACCCGTGGTCTCGATATCGAATACAAATCGGTGGACCTCATCATATTCTTCAAACCCTTTAAATAATCGTTTTTGTTTTTGGACGAGGTATTGTTCTACGGGGGGTAAGATTTGTATCACATCAGAATTTTCTCGGTCCCACGGATTTAACCCACCTTGTTTGAAAAAGTTAACAAGGTGTTGGTATGTTTTTGTGGTTTTAACCAAAAAACGAAGACCGTTCTCTAATCGGGGGTCTCCATGTGTTTCTAATTTATCGATGATAATACCACACTCTGACATTGCAGCTTTTTGAGTGTGTTTATTTCCTTTATAGAAATTTTTATCATGTAAATTTCCAACCCACGCAAATGGTACAAAATTATCAGGTTTGATAATTTTACCTTTTTCAGGGTCTTGAATAATCTTAAAAATCTTTGATGTTTGATAATCGTATTCGAGTGCTACGATGTATTTTTCGGGGTCTTCTCCCAATAGGAATTCTTCAATTTCTTTTTGTGATACCATAATATTAAGTTTTACCGTCTGAGACATTTGCTCTCACTTATGGTGAGATTACTCTTGACATTTGACTTAAATATAAAATGGTCTAGTTAGATTGTCAAATTATATTGATATATAAAGTTTCCCTTATTGGTGCAATTAGTTCACCCATCGAATTAATAATTGAAAACTCACCTATGAACCTTCCTTTTCTTCTTGTATCACGAGAAGTCCATTTATAATATATGTAATATTCAGTATTAGAATCGGGATTATTTTTTAGTTTTTCAACTATATAAGCATTATTCATTAAAATTTTTGGAATTCCTGTTGCTTCCTCTTTCATAGAAAAACGAATTGTTGCGTTGTCTAAGTCTTCATCAAAAACTTTCCATGCGTCAGTTCTTCCATCCTTAACAACTTTCATTTTAAGGATTGGTAATTCACTATTTTGTTTTATAAAAAATTCCATATATAATAAATATTACAAACAACTATACCATTTATTATCTAAGTAACTATGTACAGCGCTTAATTCTGAAGGTGGTAATACTCTTGACCAAAGTAAAACCTCAAACATAAAACCACTATAATAATATTGGTATGTTGAAACATTAACCCTATCTATACCAATATATAAACTATCGATTGATGAATCAGTTACTGTACCAACATTAGATAAGAATGTTAATGACTCTTGTACTCCATCAACATAAAATTTAAGTCTATCTGAGTTAGTTGAACCACTACCATCAAAAATCATAGTCCACATATGTGGGTCAGTGTCGGCGATTTGTGATGTTTCAGCCAAACCATTAGCAGCACCTAAAACAAAAGTACCACCACTTACACGTACATTACTATTATTTACTGAAGTGTTACCAACACCTGAAGTAATTAATTGTTGTGTTGTACCTGTATTTGTTAGTTTACCAAGAATTATTGCAGTAAAGCCACTTATATTTGCAATATCAGTTATTGGGTTTACACTTAAACCATCTGACGTACCATCAAATTTAACACCACCAAGACCACAAACAACATTAGACCACCATGCGGGTCTGGTTGATGCGCCTCCAATAGGGTTTGCATTATGTGCCGTTGCTGATGAATCACTCCACTGTGTGAAAGTATCACCACTACTTGTCACACCAACAAAATTTGCAGTATCACTGGCATCATAAAAAATTTCAAGTGTCGGGTCAGAAGGCACAATCGCTTGTGTTGGTGAAGGTGTAACTGTTGGTGTATGTGTTGGTGTTACCGTGTTTGTCGGAGTAAATGACGGTGTTGGTGTAACTGTTGGTGTTACAGGTGCCGATGAATTAGGTGTGTTTGTAGGTGTTGGTGTATTGGTCGCAGTTTGTGAAGGAGTATCGGTCGGAGTATTTGTTGGCGTTACTGAAGGTGTTGGAGTACTTGTCTGAGTATTAGTTACTGAAGGTGTTGGCGTACTTGTCTGAGTGCTAGTTGGTGTAACAGTATTAGTTACTGAAGGTGTAGGTGTGGTTGTAGTTGTTGGATTAGGTGTTGCCCCTACAGATGTTGAAGGGGTGTTAGTCGGAGTATTTGTTGGTGTAACAGTATTAGTTACTGAAGGTGTTGGCGTACTTGTCTGAGTGATAGTTGGTGTTAAAGTAACAGAAGGTGTACTTGTATTAGTTGGTGTTGGTGTTTGACTACTAGTTACCGATGGTGTTGGTGTATTTGATAAAGATACTGTCGGAGTAACAGTATTCCTTGGTGTCTCAGTTGGAAATATTATTGGAGAATCTCCACGATTTGGTCTACAACATGTGTCACTATCTGCGAAAGAATCTGACACAGTAATATATAATTTATCTCTTAAAGGTAATTTTATTTCACCCTGACTATTGGTAATTTTAAATTCACCAACATATCTCCCTTCTCTTTTTGAGTCGGTTTTTCTAAATTGATAATAAACATAATAGTTTGGTGGTGTGTTACCATCAGACATTATACTAGCGGGACGGTCTAATATTTTGTAAATTTCAGTTTCTTCATCATACATAGAAAAGGTAATAGTAGATGCCGTCAAAGAATCTGAAAATTCTTTGTAGTCATTTCTACCACTTTTAAAAACCTTCACCTTAATGTATGGTAAAGTTGCATTTTTCCTTATAAAAAATTCCATATTAACTACTAATATTTACATTAAAATCACACGTTGGGTCAATGATATTAAAACCAAAGTCACAAGTTATTTCGTTTATGATATAATTGTAATCACAAGCAACATCTCCAACGGTAAAGTCGAAGTAACAACCCAATAAACATGGATAACAATTTGAACACCAAAAATCATAAATATCAAAACGGTCTTTTAATATCCTTGCGTTGTGTTGTATTTGTGGACTGGTTAAAGGTTCGGTATACATTCTAAACTGTGATAACCCTCCCATAAAAGTACCACCAAAATTTTGTTCTAGTAATATGTCAGTAGTTAAACCTGAATATGTTGAACCTGATAATATATTATTTGGTAACAACTCAGGGTCTTGAATATATGGTCCATTTCTTTGTGTACAATTTTTAAATATTAAATGGTCGTGTAAACCTTGAGTACCCCCACCAACTGAAATGTTAAATGGAACACCAATTTGTTTTTCTCGTTCTGTGTTTAATTCATGAGGAATAATCTCTTCAAAATCCTCAATAATCATAAACAGATAACCATTTACATATAATTTCAATAAACCTCTTCGGTCATTTACTTGGTCTAACCATTTTTGATTAAACTCAATAATATCTCTTTTCTTTTCTTTTGTTGTCCCACTATGTGTTTGTGGTGGCATTATTAAATTATATGCTGCACCATTTATCGATGAAGGATATCTTTGTTGTCGTATATCACCTAAACCACCAACATTTAATAAATCACAATCTTCCAAATATTTGTATCTTTCAAATACCGCACTTATCATCACCCACCTTTCTTTGGTATTTGCCGTATAACAAACTACACTATCATACCCACAATCATCGTATATACCACGAGATGAACATATTTCATTAATAGTATAACCCGTTTCGTATGTCACACCTGTAGTTGTACACGTCCCTGTAGTGACACAATCACCCGTAATTTTAATATACTTAACACACAATCTTGGATTTTTTGGGTCACCACTTAATCGTAATGACATGGCGTTTGACAACACATCAAACTTAGGGTCTTTAGGTGGTACAGGTACAGATGTAGTACATGCACCACAGTTACACCCAATATTGTGTTGCACTGTAGTTGCTGATGAAGGATAAACATTTATACAATCTGAATTTGTTACACCTGTGTCTGCACATGCACATGTTTTCAAACACGATAAACTTTCAGTTACTCTCGTATAACCTGTATCTGATTGGGGACTACCACTGGCAAAGTGATAATACTTATCTTCAGCTCGAGTTCCAAAATAGAAAAACGTATTAGCATTTTCAGGGTATATGTCATTAAGGTATTGTTCTGAAGGTTGAGGTGTATACTCGTTTCGTTGACGAGGTTTTATCATAAACTCGGCAGTCCATCCTTTATTTACCCTTTCAGGGAATACCTCGTAATCCCATCCATGTAATTTATAGAACCCTTGATAGAATCCACCATAAAGTTCATTGTAATATCCTATAGTATCACCAGTTTTAGAAACTATATTGTATAATGTGTCCTTACCACTACCTGAAAATCTAAAGTTTGGCCAACTCATATATGAAGTGACTGGGTGAAACTTCATGTGTCGGTCATAGTAATGTGGGTGAAATTTATAAAAAGGGTTAGTCTCAACACCCATTTTATAATATAGGGTCTGGCCTGTCATCTTATTGTATAGACCATTATCGGTTGCAACAAGTCCTACATCACAAAGACCCGTATACGCACTAAAACAAGCTAAATCAACTTTATTAGGGTTGTAATAGTTTTTTGAAACTAAAGTATTTCCTGAATAGTACTTGTTCCAAAGTAAATCTTGTTTGAGATTTGATTCTGCAGAATTTAAATCAATATTAATAGGTAAACGATTACCATCATTCGATGCTATAATATCTGTTGAGAAAACAACTTCTTCGTCATAGTCTTTTTCATCTGACGCTAATGTTAGGTCAAAATATGAACTATAATCAAGTTTTAAGTCGTATTTATCAAAATAATAATTATTGATATTCTGCGATGCCATCCTCTTTTTTATGATAAATACTTTCATCGCAGTATTTATAGTAAAAATCTATTCAATGAAACGCGATTTATTTCCAACAAGACGACAGGCGGAAGCAAGAGCCAAAAAATTAAAAAAGTTTGGATGTGAAGGAATACACAGTCATAAGATTGACGGTGAGTTTAAATATATGCCCTGTGATTCACATGAGGAATACGAAAAAGCTATTAAGAAAACTGTTAAAAAGAAGGAAAAAAATAAAGAAAAAAAGAAAGAAGAAATTGACGAGTTTATTGATTTTGACGGTACAATGACAAATTCAAAAATTCCAATCTTAGACCCTCACTTACACCCAAAGAAAACAACTGACCAAACAGTTGCAATGACAAGAATCACTCAAGACCCATTGTTAAGAGGTTATAGAGTTTATTATGGTGAAAGTACAGTAAAGGAAGAAGATATGTCAGATGCCTTTGGATATAAAGAAACTCTGTTTATGGATGCCGAAGATACAATAAAGTATTTAGAAAAAAAATTGGGGTTACCACCTGAAAATGCCGAAATGAGAGCTGATGAGTTTGGTAAGTCAGAAGAAAGGGATGAGAAATCAGAGTTTAAAGATGAAAAAGGATTTGTTGGTAGACCAATACTAAAAGAAAAAATGTTTACTAAAGAAGATATTATAAAAATGTCAGAAGATTTGTTGATAAACAAAAGTGAAGATAATGATATACAGAAAAAAGATTTTAATGCTTCAGATATACTAATGAAAAATATTAAAGTATTAAAAGCTCAAGCGGAAGC
>Ga0070752_1001612_pt1 | contig 15571 bp, 24 predicted proteins | sample VirMetDEL_Aug_30_FD_77440 | JGI IMG/M metagenome (GOLD analysis project Ga0070752, IMG submission 77440) | Aqueous microbial communities from the Delaware River and Bay under freshwater to marine salinity gradient to study organic matter... | ecosystem: Environmental > Aquatic > Marine > Coastal...
CCAATATATGCTGATAGTGCAGAGCCAAGACTTATAGCAGAATTACGTAGGATGGGGCATAATATATTTGCAAGTTTAAAAGGCAAAGATTCAGTAAATGCAGGTATTGATTTATTAAAGAGATATAAATTACACATTACATCTGATAGTCATAATGCTATACAAGAGTTCAGGAATTATAAATGGAAAGAGGATAGAAGTGGTAAATTAATTAATGTACCTGAAGACAAGCATAACCATATCATTGACCCTTGTCGTTATGCTACTTACTCTATATTATCACGACCTAATTTTGGTAAATATGCAATACGATAAGAACTGTAAAAAATGTGGTAATGAATACACTCATATAGGTTCTGCACAGAATGGCTATATGTGGTTATGTAAAAAATGTAACCATATAGAATGGGCACCAGATAAAATAAATTAAATATATTTTCGTATTAAATATATTATATATATATTTGTTATATAATAATAAAACAAACACAAAATGAAACTAACATTTGAAGATAACTCAGCCTTAATAGATGTAGAAACAACTTTAAAAATGCTATTACAACACGCAGAATTAAAACCTCACCACAAAGGTTGGGTAATTGAATCTTATAAAAACATAGTTAACTTTAGGTATCAAAATTCATAAATTATGACACAAAAAGAAAAAATTAAAGATTTAGAAAAGCAATTAAAAGTTGCTAAAAAACATACTTACGTACACGAAACCCATAGTTTACACTGTAATGATGGAGAACTATATATATTACACGATGATGATAAATGTGTTGTATTTAATGTTGAGCAATTATATAAGGATTTACCATTTATAGTAACACAGGTTGTAAAAGAACAACAGAAAATACAATCTTGGTATTTAGATAATTTAAAAGAATCATTAAAAGAAATAAAAGATGAAAGTAAATAAAGTTTATAAAGTTGTAAGGCCAATGAAAAAATTTGGTAATTTAATAAAAGATATATTATACCCACAAAAGTCAAATCATTTTTGGATTAGAGTGAAAGAGGTAGCAAAAAATAAAAAAGAAAAAGATGAGCAAATGTTTGCTATAATAGAACTATTAAATAACAGAATAGAAATAAATGGACAAGATACAGAATACTAAAGATTTAGCATTTTATAATAACTCAATATTATTTACAGAACTATTAAATAAAAAAGTAAATAACAATATAGATGATGAGGATTTAAAGTTAATGCAAACATTATTAATTGATATTTTTTTTTATGTAAATAATTTACAAACACATTTAGCAAATTGTAAAGTAGCTAATAGTAAATATAGAGAACAACGTAATGAAGCATACTTAATAGCAGATGAGTTAAGAGATGAAATTGAATGGAATAAAAATAATGTTATATAATTTTTTAGTTTAATATATATTTTGTATATTTGTTATATATTAATACTTAAAACAAACAAAATGAAAAAGAACTTAATTTTTTACAAACACAAATTATTTCAACACACAGATGACAGAGATGAAACTTGGTACGAATTAGCATATTATACAAATTATGGTACTAAAAATCAAGAAATGGAATTTAAAAGTTTTAACACTTTAAAACAAGCAGAGAAATTTATAAAATTTCAAGAAAACTTAATTAACTATAAAGAATTTATATAATGTACAGAAAATTTTTAAAACAAGACCCTAACAACTGGAAATGGTTAATTGCTATTCACGTTGTTTTATATACTATATGTTTAATTTTAATGATAGATTTATAATATGGAATCAAAAATAAGAAACAGAAATATAATTACAGATTGGGCGTTAGAAATTTACTATATACCTGCAAGAAAAGAATTTTTACAAGATGGTACAAGTGAATTATATACATTAACTAATAATGAATTACCAGATGAAATTGTAAAATTATTAGAAAAATTTATATTGGAAAAAGTTGAGCCAACAATGAAAGGCAATAGTCAAACAAAATGGAAAATAAATAAATGATTATGAACCAAATAACAAATACTATACAAGTAGAATATGAACACTTTTTATTAGAGGTTGATTATGATTGGAGAAAAGGTAATGCAGGGGATTATTATAATGCACCACAACCAAATGAAACAGATATAAATAAAGTAGTTGTAATAGCACATATTGATGATAATGGTTATATAAATTATTTAGATAAAGAAATAAAATTTGAAACTAATATAGAAGTAGAAAATACAATAATGGAAGAAATAGAATATGATATAGAAAATTGGATGTAAAAATTAGGTTTGTTTGTTTGGAAATTAGGGGTTAGAAATAGCCCCTTTTTTTTTATAATAAAATCGTGCTTTAATTTCGTTATATAAGTATGGAAATAAATATTACTATACCAACACAGTTAAAAGACATAACGTTAGGACAGTATAAAAAATTTATTAAAATACAAGAAGGTATCGAAAACACTACCTTTTTACAATTAAAAATTATAGAAATATTTTGTAAGGTTGATTTAAAGGTAGCTAAAGCTATGCGATATAATGATGTTGAGCAAATTACATCAGATATACTTAACTTATTTACTAAAACACCTAAACTTGTTACTACATTTAAAATGGGTGGTATTGAATATGGGTTTGTACCAAATTTAGATGATATGACATTAGGAGAATATATTGACCTTGATTCATATGCAGGAGATTACGAAAGCATTGAGGTTGCTATGAATGTTTTATACAGGCCAATAATAACAAAAGTAAAACATAAATATATAATAGAGGATTACAATCCAGATACAAAAGAGCAAATGTTAAATATGCCAATGGATGCAGTAATTTCTTCAATGTTTTTTTTTCTGAATTTAGGACTAGAATTATCGAATATTATCCTGAGCTCTTCGGAGGCGAAGCACAATCTACAACAAGTAGACTTGGGCAATTTTCAGCAAAATATGGATGGTATCAGTCGATTTATGCCTTATCTAAAGGAGACATTACAAAATATGAACATATCACTAAATTAAAATTTCAAGAATGTTTTTTAATGTTAGCATTTATGAAAGATAAAAATCAGTTAGAAGCTGAACAACTAAAAAAACAATTTAAATGAGCCAACAAGGAATAAGAGGATTTTATCAATTAACACAAACAATTAAAGACACATTACTTGCAGATATTAATTGTAATACTGTAACAACAGGAGATATTTATGATGTTAATTTAAACAAGCAAGATATATTTCCCCTTGCTCATATTATAGTAAATAATGTATTACAACAAGAGCAAACATTAACTTTTAATATAAGCATTATTGCTATGGATATTGTTGACCAATCTAAAACAATAACGACAGATAAATTTACAGGTAATAATAACGAACAAGATATTCTTAATACACAATTAGCAGTATTAAATAAAGTAATACAAAAATTAAGAATGGGTACACTATACACAGATAAATACCAATTAGATACTGATGTAAATTGTGAACCATTTTACGATAGATTTGAAAATCAATTAGCAGGTTGGACAGCAACTATGGATATTATAATAGATAATGATATAAGAATTTGCTAATGACATATAACGAATTAAATAAAACATTAAAAGCATTTGGTAAGTATGTTGTTGAGCAATCAAAAGCTAATTTAGAAAAAGAAAAAAAAGCTAATGGAGATTTATATAATTCTATAAGCTATAAATGGAGACAAGAAACAAACGCATTTCTATTAGAGTTTTTAATGGAATATTATGGTATGTTTCAAGACCAAGGGGTTAAGGGTGCAGACCCAAAAAATATAAGTCCTAACACTAAAATAAGAGGACAACAAGCACCAAACTCCCCTTATAGATTTGGTTCAGGAACTAAAAAAGGAACGTTTAAAACATTTAAAGCTAAAATGGCAGAGTTTGCTCAATCAAAAAATATAAGATTTAGAAATAAAAAAGGACAATTTGCAAAAGGAGGTTATAAAAGTATGGGTTATGTAATTGCTAAAAACATTTATAATAGAGGTTTAAAGCCATCATACTTTTTTACTAAACCATTTGAAGAAGCATTTGCTAATTTACCTGATGAATTATTAAATCAATTTGCAATAGATGTAGAAAATCAATTAACATTAGGAATTAAAAAATAAACAATGGCACATAGATTATTAAGAAGCCCTCAATATTTTAGCAGAACCACAGCAGATAATACTGTACAATCAGCTACACTTGAAATTAAAATAGACAATGTAGTTAGATATGATTTAGTTAAAACAGCATCCCCTAACATACCAGTAACTTTTGAATGGGCAGAATTAGCAAGAGATTATTTAGATGTAGAACTTGGCTCATCCTCTACCCCACCAACTCAAAATGCTTTTTTAATTGAATTAACACAAAAATTTTTTAATGGTGTAAATGGAACTGGAAGCCAATTAGGAACTGATAATACTGAAAGCCATTATGGTTTTGATGGTTATGGAGATTTTTATCAAGGTTCAAACCCAACAATTCCAAACTCATCTGCATTTGCAGCTATAAATAATTATACACAATCAGGTACAAGTTCATTTGGAACAAAAACATATACTATTTATGCAGGAAAAGATACAACAATAAGAGTACCACAGGTTAATACTAATGGAACTGTTACCTATATATCATCTGGTTATAATACAACAAGTATGACAGTTGGTGGAGAAACAATAAACATTGAAAGAAAGGACTGTACTAAATACACTGCATCAAGCACAGGTTATTGGAACGCAATATCAATAACTGGTTTTGTTATTTGGTTTGTAAATAAATATGGTGCAATACAGCAAGAGGTATTTAATTTAAAATCAGTACAAAATTTAAGGTCAAAAAAAGAACAATATAATAGAAACATAATTAATAGTTCAGGTGTTTATGATGTGAATCAACATACAAAACAAAATTTTGATATAATTGGAAATCAATCAATTACTTTTAACAGTTTTTATGTTCCTGAATATTATAGTAAAGTTTATGAAGAAATGTTATTGTCTGAAAAAATATGGGTTAGATTAAGAATACCCTCGACAGGTAATTTTCAAAATGTTCCTATTAACATAAAAACAAGCGACATTATATATAAAACAAATTTAAATGAAAGGCTAATACAATATGAATTTAATTTTGATATGTCTTTTGACTTTATTAATAATATTAGGTAATGCAAAAACTACAATTATATATTAGTGGCGAAAGGGTTGATTTATTTAAAGATGAGCAAGTTTCAATTAGTTTATCACAACAAGATATTAAAGACCCTGCTAAAATATTTGCTGAGTTTACTAAAACATTTACAATACCTGCCTCTAAAAATAACAATAAAATATTTGAACATTACTATAATTTTAATATTATAAATGGTTTTGATGCAAGAAATAAAGTAGCAAGTAATATTGAATTAAATAATATTCCTTATAAACAAGGTTTTGTAGCTTTAAATGGTGTGGAATTAAAAAAAAATAATCCTTATGCTTATAAGATTACTTTTTATGGAAATACTATTAATTTAACTAAAGTATTTGGAGATGATGATTTGTCAGATTTAAGTGAATTAAATGTTTACAATTTAGATTATACCTCTACTAATATTAAAACTAAATTACAAGGTGCAGTCGGTGATAATATTATTGCTCCTTTAATAACCCACACAGAACAATTATTATATGATTCTAATTCAAGCGTTCAAGATTTTGGAAACTTAAATTATATCAATGGTCAAAACCACGGTATATTATGGAGTGAATTAAAATTTGCTATAAGAGTAGATTTAATTGTTCAAGCAATACAATCTCATTATGCAAATAGTGGTTTGCCTGCTTTTTCTGATGATTTTTTTAATTTAGCTACAAGCCAAAATAAACAATACAATAATTTGTATATGTGGCTACACAGAAAGAAAGGTAATGTAGCAAGTGCACAACAAGTAGTAACATTTGCTACTCAAGTATCTGTTTTTAGTAGAACATCTTGGACAAGTATAGAACAGGCTATAAGTTTATCAGGTGGGGGAACAACATTAAGTATAATTCCTGGATATGATAATTTAATTGTAAACACTTTAGATTTATTTGTTAAGACAGGCTATACTACTATTCCTTACACAGTTGAGTTATGGCGTAATGGTTCTTTATATTGGACATCAACAGAAGCAGCAGGTTCAAGAAGTTTTAATAAATTCACATCAGGAGGTTTTGGTACGTTAACTGTTGGAAGTTATTACTTAAACATAAGAACTGCGACAGCTATGACATTTACAAATATACAATGGACTTTTCAAGGAGGTGTACAACAACCTGCAGCACCTAATGGATGGGAAAATATATTTCAAACAAGCCCAAGTGGAGAATTTAATGCAACTTTAGATTTTGAATTTGTAATAACAGAACAGATACCAACAATTAAAACCATAGATTTTATGAATGGTTTGTTTCGTATGTTTAATTTAACTGCTTATTATGATAATCAAACTTTATTAGTAAATGGTAATGTTAACCCTGATTATGGAAAAATAAAAATACAAACTTTAGACAGTTTTTATGCTACTAATTTTAATACTTGGGATATATCAGAATACATTAATGTAAATAAAAGTTCTGTAAATGTTGGTTTACCTTATAATGAAATAAGTTTTACTTATGAAGGCTTACAAACTTTATTAGCTGCAACGTTTTCACAAGAGAATAGTACTGCTTGGGGAGCACTTAAATATTCAGGAGGCACAAGAGTAACAGGACCAAATACTTCTTATAAAATTACCTTACCTTTTGAACATATGCAATATGAAAGATTATATAATCAATCTAATAATGCTGCAACAACTGTACAATATGGAAGATTTGTAAATGATAATCAAGAACCATATTTGGGTAAACCATTATTATTTTACCCTATCAAGCAAACAAATGGTACACAAATTTCTTTTATGACAACAACAACATCTCACGACCCTATTGATGATTACATTATACCCTCTAATAGTCAAGAATTAGCTTTTAGTACAAGCCCTAATAATATAAACTTTAATGAAGAAAGAAACGAATATACTGGGGCAAGTGGATTTACTGGCACATTATTTTTAAATTATTATTCAACATATATAGGAGATGTATTTAATACACAAAGAAGAATTATTAAAATAAATACTTTTCTTCCATTAAAAATTATTTATAAACTACAAATGAATGATGTTATGACAATAAATAATCAAGATTATATTATCAATAAAGCAGATGTAAATTTAATTACAGGAGAATCTAACTTAGAATTATTAAATAAGGTATGATAAAAAATATATTAGAATTACTAAAATATAGTAATGGAGAAACCGAGAATATAAGAATAGCAACAGGTAAAAATAAATTACCTACAACTATTAAAGAAGGTATTAAACAAATTAAAAAAGAAATACGCTATGCCAATAACTAAGACAATTGTAATAGATGCTAATGTAAAAGATGCACAGGCAGATTTAGATATGCTAAATCAAATGCTTGAACAACAAGATGAAATTCTTGATAATCTTGAAAAGCAATTACGTGATTATGAAAAGCAATTAGAAAAAACTAATGAAAAGGATTTAAATAAACGTAAACAAATACAAGATGCTATTAATAAGACTAAAAAACTTATTAAAGAAGAAAAACAAGATATTAAAGAAAATACTAAAGCTCGTAATAAAGCAAATAAAGCACTTGAAGAAGCTAAAGAAGAAGCAGGAGATTTAACAGGTGTTATGGAATTGGCTGATAAAGCAACTGGTGGTTTAGCAAGTTCACTGGTAAATGTAGCAAAAGGTACAGGTGGAGTTACAAAAGGCTTTAAAACAATGAAAGTTGCAATTGCTGCAACAGGTATAGGCTTATTAGTTGTAGCTATTGGTGCAGTAGCAACAGCATTAACAAATTCAGAAGCAGGGCAAAATAAGTTTAATAAAATGATGACACAAATTGGTGTTGTTGTTGGAAATGTTACTGATATACTTGGTAATTTTGGTAATGCAATAATGTCATTTGTTACACTTAATTTTGATGAAGCAAGAGAATCGATAGGAAAAGTAACAGAGGGCATAAAAAACTTTGGGGAAGAAACTAAAAAAGAAATAGCAGTTGCAGGTGAGTTAGCAGATAAAAGAGCAAAAGCAGATATACAAGAAAGAAAACTATTATTAGAACGAGCAGAGGCAAATAGAAAAATTGCTGAATTAAGAGAAAAGGCAGCAGACAAAGAAAATGTAACTACACAAGAAAGAATTGCAGCAATAACAGAAGCAGGTAGAATAGAAGAAGAAATTACTAATAAAGAAATTGAAAATGCTAGATTAAGATTTGAAGCTAAAAAGGAAGAAAATGCTTTAAGCGAAAGTAAAAAAGAAGATTTAGATGAAGAAGCTAGATTAGAAGCTGAATTAATTAATTTACAAACTGCAAGATTAACTAAACAAAAAGCATTAACTGCTGAAATAACTACAGCAAGGCGTGAACAAGAAGCAGATTTAAAAAGAATTAATGATGAAGCAGCAGCAATAGAAAAAGAAGAAGCTGATAAAAAAGCAGAACAAAAGAAAATAGATGACCAAAAAATAATTGATGATGCAAAAGCATTAGCTGATTTAAAATCACAAATAAGAGATGCAGAAGCAGTTACAGAAGATGAACGTAGAGCATTAGAAATAATTAAAGTTACAGAACATTATAACAAACTTATAGAACTTGCAAAAGCTCAAAATTTATCAACTGTTGCCCTTGAACAAGCTAAAGCAAATGCACTTGCAGGGTTTAATGAAAAAGTTGCTAAAAATGAAATACAATGGGAAGAACTTACACAAAAAGAAAAAGGTAAAATTATTGCAGATGGCTTTAATAATATGGCAGCAGTTTTAGGTGAACAAACAGCAGCAGGTAAAGCAGCAGCAATTGCAGCAGCAACTATAAGTACATATCAATCAGCACAAGATTCATATAAATCATTAGCAGGTATTCCAATTATAGGACCTGTATTAGGTGCAGCAGCAGCAGCAGCAGCAATAGTATCAGGTATTGGTCAAGTTAAAAAAATTACATCTACACCTGTGCCAACTTTAGGTGGAAAAGGAGCACCAACAATAGGTAGTGGTTCAGTACCACAACCTGCAGCTCCACCAACTCCACCTGCTTTTAATGTAGTAGGTCAAGGAGCAACAAATCAATTAGCTGAAGTTATAGGAAATCAATCCCAAGAACCTGTTAGGGCTTATGTTGTAAGTAATGATGTAACCACAGCACAAGGGCTTGAAAGAAATATTGTAGAAGGTGCTACTATATAAATGCAAAATTATTAATTAAATACGTTATATAAAATATGAAAATAGTCGAATTAATACTTGACGAAAATCAAGAAATGAGTGGTATTGATGCAATCTCAATAGTAGAAAGCCCTGCAATCGAAGAAGATTTTATAGCATTAAAAAGTAATGAGATTAAATTAAAAGAAATATCTAAAGAAAAAAAGATATTAATGGGTCCTTTATTAATACCTAACAAGCCAATATATCGCAATAACGAAGGAGATGAATATTACATATACTTTTCAAAAGATACTGTATCTAAAGCATCTCAAATGTATTTAACAAAAGGCAATCAAAATAATTCAACATTAGAACACCAACACGAATTAAGTGGTTTAAGTTTAGTTGAATCTTGGTTAGTTGAAGATAAGGTACACGATAAGTCTAGAAAATATGGTATGGATGTACCATTAGGAACTTGGATGGGTGCAGTAAAAGTTAATAATGATGAAATTTGGAATGAATATGTTAAAACAGGTAAGGTAAAAGGGTTTAGTATTGAGGGTTATTTTGCAGATAAAATGGAAAGGCCTAAAGATTCTGTTGGATTATCTTTAGAAAAATCATCAGAAGAAATATTAAATCAAATAAAACAAATATTAATTGGAGATAACGAGGAATTAAAAAAACCTTGTTGGGATGGCTATGAACAATATGGAACTAAAATAAAAGATGGTAAGGAAGTACCTAATTGCATACCACAAAAATAATGAATAAAAAATTAATAAACTTTTTTCCAGGTCTTTCAAGTCCAAAAGGGTCAAGGCGTGCCTGTTTTTGTAAAGATAAAAACACCTATTCAAGAAAATGTTGCGATGGTAGTTTATGGGCACAAGGGATAGGAGTTATATCAAGAACAATTTGAAAATGCAAAAAAATAAATTAATCACGTTATATATATAATTATGAAATCAACTGAAATGCTTAACCAAATCAAGACACTTCTAAATTTAGATGTGAAACTTGAAGAACAAAAACTTGAAAATGGCACTCGTGTAGAAGCAGAGTCATTTGAAAAAGGAAAAGAAATTTTTATCTTAACAGATGATGAAAAAGTTGCTATGCCAGTAGGAGAATACCTACTTGAAGATGGCAGACTTGTAGTCGTAAAAGAAGAAGGAATTATAGATGACCTTAGAGAAGTATCTGATGAAGTTCCACAAAAGGAAGAAGAATCTAAAGATGAAACTGAAGATTTAAAATATGATGATGAAGAAATGAGAGATGATGGAGAAGAAGCTGCAGTAGATGACTGGGCAGGAATGGAAAAAAGAATTAAAAATCTTGAAGATGCCATTGCTGACTTAAAATCTAAGGTAGGAGAAAAAAATATGGAAGAAGAAGAAGTTGAAATGGAAGAAGAAGTTGCAAGACAACCTAAATCTAGAACTATAAAAGAAGAATTTGAAGTTAATGAGCAATTAAAAGAAGAATTATCTCAACCTTCTGCACAACCAATAAAGCACAATCCAGAAGGTAATGCTAAAAAAGAACATTTTAAAATTAGCCCAAAAAGAAAACCATCTACAATAGATTTAATTTTTCAACAAATAAATAAATAAATAAATAAAAATAAATAATTATGCCACAACCAACTATCACGACTACTTATGCTGGAGAATTTGCAGGTAAGTACATTGCTGCTGCTTTGTTAAGCGGTAACACATTAAGTCAAGGTGCTATTGAAATTAAACCAAACATTAAGTATAAAGAAGTAATCAAAAAGGTTGCTACTTCTGGTTTAATTGTTAATGAATCTTGTGACTTTACAAATGCAGGAACTGTAACACTTACTGAAAGAATTATACAGCCTGAACAATTCCAAGTAAACCTTGAATTATGTAAAACACCTTTTGAATCAGACTGGGGTGCAGTATCTATGGGATATTCTGCTTTTGATAATTTACCTCCTGACTTTGCAAGTTTCTTAATTGGACACGTTGCAAAAGAGGTAGCACAAAAAACAGAACAAAATATTTGGAATGGTGCTAATGCTAACGTAGGAGAATTTGATGGATTAGTTCCATTAATGACTGCTGATGCAAGTGTAATTGATGTTGCTGCTGTAGGTGGTGGTGTTAATTCAGGAAACGTTATTGCAGAACTTGGTAAAATTGTAGATTCAATTCCAAGTAGCTTATATGGTAAAGATGACTTATACATCTATGTATCTCAAAATATTGCTAAAGCATATGTGAGAGCTTTAGGTGGGTATGCTGCTTTAACAAACGTTGCAGGAACTGAAAATGTAGGTTCTGTAGGTGCAAATGGAATTGACAATAGAGGAACTTTATGGTTCGGTGGAAACGAAAACCTTTCTATCGATGGTGTTAAAATCTTTGTTGCTAATGGTTTGCCAAATAATACTGCTGTTGCTGCTGAAAAATCTAACCTTTACTTTGGAACAGGCTTAATGTCTGATTACAACCTAGTTAAGCTAATTGATATGGCTGACTTAGATGGAAGTAAGAACGTAAGAGTAATAATGAGATTTACTGCAGGTGTTCAGTATGGAATAGGGTCTGATATTGTTCTTTATTCTTAATAAATTAAATTAACCAAAAATAGGGTAGGTGGGTATGTGCCTACTTACCCTTTTTTTATAAAAAAGAATAAACTATGGCTTGTGCATTAACAACTGGAAGAAGTTTACCTTGCAAATCGGCATTTGGTGGGATTAAAAAAGTTTACTTCGGTGACTTTGGAGGTCTTACTGGAATTACTTTAGGTGCAGATGGTGAAGTTACTACAATAACAGGTACTCAACCTGATTGGTATGAGTATGATGTTAAAGGAAATTCATCACTTGAAACTACTGTAACGAGTTCGAGAGAAAATGGTACAACTTTTTATACTCAAACATTAAATTTAACATTAACATATTTAGATGCAAAAACACAAAACGAATTGCAAATTATTGCAGTTGGTAGACCTTATGTAGTCGTTGAAGATTACTATGGTAACCAATTTTTATGTGGATTTGAAAATGGTATGGAATGTACTGGAGGAACTACCGTAACTGGTGCTGCTGCAGGAGATTTATCAGGCTTCACATTAACAATGGAAGGTTTAGAAGAAACTGCTCCCTACTTTTTAGCTGCTAATTTAATTGTTGCTGACGCTACTAAAATAAATCCAACTCCATAATTAATAATTATGTAAAATTAAAAGCATCCTTAGGGGTGCTTTTTTTTTGCTTTAATATTCTACAAAATAAGTTATTTATTACGTTATATATAAAATGATTGTATTAACCACATCAGCACTTGCTCAAAATTTAAAAGTAATACCTAGAACATATGGTACACAGTTTACATTATCTGTAAGAGATGACAGTACTAATGTAACACAAACCTATGAAATTACTAATGCTACAACATCTGGTAATTATTTAACATTTAATCAGGTATTTAGCCCTGTATTAGTTGAAGGTCATTTTTACGATTTAAAATTATTTAGTGACCCAAACTTTTGGAATACTAATTATTTTCTTTGGGAATTATATAATGAATTTTGGAATATAGATACAACTAATATTGATACTATATTTAAAGATAGAATTTTTTGTACTGACCAAGAAATAGACCAAATGGATAATTTATATTATAACTTAAATCAAGGTCAATATATCACAGATAATTCTTATAATAATGATTACATTGTAATATGAAAAATAGAAAAAGAAATAGCTTAGGACAATTTGTTAAAAATTCTAAGTCAGAAATTAGTTTTGTTAATTTAAGTACTTATACAAGCCCAATAGTTGAAGAAGTACCAAATCAAGATTGGATTGCATATGGTGCTGATAATAATTACTTTCAATTTTTAATAGACAGATACAATGGAAGCCCAACTAATAATGCTTGTATTAATGGTATTAGTCAACAAATTTATGGTAAGGGTTTAGGTGCTACTGATTCAGATAAAAAACCTGAGCAGTATGCAGGAATGATTACATTATTTAAAAAAGATATTGTAAGAAAATTATGTTATGACCTTAAACTTATGGGTCAATGTGCTATACAAATAATTTATTCTAAAGATAGAACTAAAATTGCACAAATAGAACATATGCCTATTGAAACATTACGAGCAGAAAAAGCAAATGAAGATGGAGACATACCTGCTTATTATTATTTTAAAGATTGGACTAAATTAAAACCATCTGACAAACCTTTACGTATTCCTTCATTTGGAATGTCAAAAGAAAATATAGAAATATATTATATAAAGCCATATAAAGCAGGTTTTTATTACTATGCACCTGTAGATTATCAAGGTGGAATACAATACGCAGAATTAGAAGAAGAAATATCTAATTTTCATTTAAATAATATAATGAATGGATTAAGCCCATCTATGTTAATTAATTTTAACAATGGAACACCTAATCCACAAGAAAGAGAACTTATTGAAGCAAGAATTGCACAAAAATTTAGTGGAACAAGTAATGCAGGTAAATTTATTTTAAGTTTCAACGACAATAAAGAAGCACAAGCAGAAATTACACCTGTTCAATTAAGTGATGCACATAACCAATACCAATTTTTAAGTGATGAATCGCAAAGTAAAGTATTAGTTGCTCATAGGGTTGTAAGTCCTATGCTTTTAGGAATAAAAGACAATACAGGGCTTGGAAACAATGCAGATGAAATAAAAACTGCCTCCTTGCTTATGGATAATACTGTTATAAGGCCATTTCAAGAGCTTTTAATAGATTGCTTTGATAATATACTTGCTTTTAATAATATTGCCTTAAACCTATACTTTATTACGTTACAGCCATTAGAATTTACTGATGTTGACAGAAGTGTACAAACAGATGAAGAAATAGAAGAAGAAACAGGTGTAAAAATGTCATTAAAAAAAATTGATGATAAACAGGTTTATGAAACAATAGAAGAAGCTGAAGCACAAGCAGAAAAAATGGGATGTAAAGGACATCACGAACATAAAGAAGGAGACAAAGTATGGTATATGCCCTGTGAAAAACATACAGAATTATCTATTGAATTGGGTGAAGAAATATTAAATAATTTAAAAGGCGAAATTATAAGTGATGAATGGGAATTTGTAGATGAATTAGATGAAGCCGAAAATATTAGTAATGAAGATTGGGCAAATATTTGTATAGAAGAAAAAAAGAATTTATTTCAACAATTGAATACTATAATATCTTCTAAACCAAATGGGTTTAGTTATTTAGATTCTAAAAACTATAAAATAAGATATAAATATGTTGTTGGTTCTACAAAAGCAATGAAAGATGATAATACTTCTAGACCATTTTGTAAAAATATGATGGAATTAAGTAAAGCAGGTAATGTTTATAGAATCGAAGATATTGATAAGGCTTCAAGAGATGGTGTTAATGAACAATTAGGGCATAAAGGCGAACCTTATGATTTATTTAAATTTAAAGGTGGGGTTTATTGTAGGCACAAATGGAATCGTGTATTATATCGTTTAAAAGCAAATACAAAACCATCTAAAAATTTAGATAATTATAAAACAACAAGAACGATACCTAAAACATATATTAAAAACCCAGTAGGTACAAAAGAATCAATAATAGCACCAGTTAATATGCCAAATCAAGGTCATTATCCTGGCGTAAAATAAAAAATTATGGCAACAGCATTATTTATAAATAGAACAGATTTAGTTAGAAATAGCATCCTTGATGGGAATGTTGATACAGATAAATTTATACAATTTATTAAACTTGCTCAAGAAATTGATATACAAAACTATACTGGAACTGACTTATATAATAAAATATCTACATTAATTGCTAATGGAGAAATTGATGATGTTGCAAATGTAAAATATAAAACATTATTAAATACCTATTTACAACCAATGTTAATTTGGGCAGCTCAAGTTTATTATATTCCTTTTGCAAGTTATTCTATTAAAAATGGTGGAGTATTTAAACACAGGTCAGAAACAAGCGAAACTGTAAGTAAAAATGAAGTAGATTATTTAGTTGATAAAGCTCGTGAATTTATGGAATATTATTCAAGACGTTTTATTGATTTTATGGCATTTAATCAGTCAGATTATCCTGAATACACAAGTAATTCAAATGATGACATATACCCTGACTATGATGCTTTATTTAATGGGTGGGTACTATGAGATATAAACCAAAACAAAAAAATATAGAAAAACTAAAAACGTTTTTAAAGAAACAAGAAAAAAATAAAAAATATGGCAAGTCTATTTAACACAAGAATATCAGATACTTATTCAGGGC
>Ga0070752_1001613_pt1 | contig 15560 bp, 26 predicted proteins | sample VirMetDEL_Aug_30_FD_77440 | JGI IMG/M metagenome (GOLD analysis project Ga0070752, IMG submission 77440) | Aqueous microbial communities from the Delaware River and Bay under freshwater to marine salinity gradient to study organic matter... | ecosystem: Environmental > Aquatic > Marine > Coastal...
ATACGGAGTCAATTTCGAGATGATGTAAGGATTTTGGAAATTACAAATCAAGAGCTCAGCCCAGCTGGTCATACTGTTGAAAAGTGCCAGTACTGTGTAATGATTACACCTAGACATTTATTGTGGGCAAATGCAAAACGACTGTCAGATGGTTACAAATACAGTTTTGTACTGGAATTGACATGAAACCAGAAGAATGGATCCTACTCGTGAGAACACTCAGCATAATAACAGCAGTCATCGTTCTGCTATTAACAACTGCATGCACAACTTATAATGGTTACCCTGCACTACGACCCCTGCCTTGTGGTAAATGCACATGGGCACCAGACTCAGGCACTGGCGTAACTGTAGAGTCAGTAACAGTAAATGGTCGAGGATATCAGATCATTCGCCCAAAATAATTGACATATCAGTACGACATGCGTATATTAACACTGTGGATTTCTTTCAGGTATTCTCCCTGGAAAAAAGGTAAATCGCCCTGTTTTCAGGGCTTTTTACTAGTGTAGTATAAATATATTTAAATAATAGGAGACAACAAAATGGCACGAAGAGGACCCGGAGCACCTAAAGGCCCTAGACCACATTTAAGACAGTATCCCGATCCATTAGAACACAAGATGTATTATGCGTTCTTGCGTATGCGAGCACAAGCCAAATTTAGAAGTGAGATGTTTAAACTTACTTTTGAAGACTTTCAAGAACTCTGGGGCGATCGATTTGAACAGCGTGGACGCAAAGCCGAAAGCCTAGTACTGACAAAACGAGACCTTGCAGGTATATGGGAACGAGACAATGTACATATTATTAACAGACAAGAACAACTTAAGAGAGATGGTTCAGTAAGACGCAAAACACCCCCTAACTGGAGGCAAGAATGATATTCTACTACCTAACAGTTAAAAAAATGGAACCTAGATCAGGACAGCGATTTGCCACACAGTACTATAAGATGCGCAGAGCAGACAGGAATGATTTGAGAGATCATATCGTACAGGTAGCAACAGAACTATGGAGAGCCTGGGACCGGGACAGTGAACTAGAACAGGCCGCACACCGACCTTTAACTGGCTTTAAGAGACTGAACCAACAGAATCGCTCAGTATACGACATAGTAACAGAACAACTGGAAGAAGCCATCGGCACCAAGAGAAACGGCAATCCCAAAGACTTTGCACTAGCACCAATTGAACGCTGGAATAAATTGTTTCAAGACACAGACTATGAGATTAGAATGCAATTGCGAAATCAAGAGAAGTCAGCACTGTTTCAGCGCATACTAGAGGAGATAGCATAATGGACACAGACGCCTTAATCACAACTACCATAGTAGCAGGTGTGGTATTTGGCGAAATCTCAGCCCCTTGGTTACTGCTAGCCATGCTGTTTTATCTACTAAGTTTGGGCCGTAGTCTACGCTCATAAATAATATTAAAGAGGTAATGGCCATGCAGACAGATTTTGATCCATACACCATGTTGTTTGATTTACAGAAAGCACAGGTAGAACTCATGCAGGGTCACGCAAGACTATTAAGCATAGTAAGCCGTCAATCAGAAGAAATCAATCTATTGCTTGAAATGCAAAAAAGACACACCCAGGCAATAAGGAAACTTGAAGATGACAAGATTTAAAACCGACGATGAGATTATGGATGTGCTAGAAGGCCGAACAGAAGAAGAGCAAGACTATGTTAGAAAAGAGCCTAAAATAGGTACAAAAATAGTAGAAGGCATCGTAGTAGGCAGAGACAAGAAAGTAATCAGCCCAGAAGAAGTACAACACCTAGCCAGTTTAGGCTGTACCAACAGAGAAATAGCAGGTTGGTTAGAGATTAACGAAGACACACTTAGATACAACTTTAAGTCCTTTCTCGAAAAAGGTAGATCCGAACTGAACCATAAATTAAGACGAGCACAAATTACCACTGCACTGGCAGGTAATGCCACACTGTTGATATGGTTAGGCAAGCAATACTTACAACAATCCGATCAGGGTGCTGTTACAGATCAGAATCAGATCCTACCTTGGACCGACTCAGATATAGAAGAAGTTAAAACACAAGCCGAAAACGACTTGGAGTCAATAGAAGGCAATCAGGATCAGTAAGTAGTTTATCCGGTCGTGCAAGCAATAAATACGATATCCGGACGATAAAGAAAAGGGAGACCCCATAATATGGCAAAACCAGCAGTCACGCTTCGCAATACCAAAGGTTCAGCACTGACCTTTACCGAAGCAGACACAAACTTTACAAATTTAAGAGACGCAACAATAACAATTACAGATGGTGGTACTTCGCAAGCAATTGAATTGAACGGTACTATCACTTTTGCATCAGGCTCAGGTATCAATGTAGCACAAAGTGCTGGCACAGTAACAATCACCAACACAGCCTCTAGTTCTGCAATAGACAATGTGGTAGAAGACACTAGTCCACAACTTGGTGGTAACTTAGATGTTAATGGCAATGACATTGTGTCACTGTCAGGCGCCGCACTAGATATCACAGCAGACGGCAGTTTAAATCTTGATTCCACAACAGGCACAATTAATTTACTGGCCAACACTAGTGGTGGTGGTAATGAACTTACTAATGTACAGTTAGATGACTACAAAGAAGTCATTTACACAGGTGGCTCAACAACAGGCACTATTACTCCTGATGTTGCTAACGGTAATGTACAGACGATAACATTGACAGGTTCCATAACACTAAATGCTTTTGCCAACGCAGAAGCAGGTCAGAGTATGACACTCGTTGTTACGCAACCTGCATCAGGCGGTCCTTACACACTGACTAGCACAATGCTGTTTGCTGGTGGCACTAAGACACTGAGCACAGGTGCTAATGAAGTTGATATTATATCAATCTTTTACGACGGTACAACATATTACGCTAGCCTAGCAACAGACTTTAGTTAAGGAGAACAAGATGCCATTAGGAGCTTTTCGACTTAACACACTAGCAAAACTACAGGGTCCGTTAGGTCCGACAGAAGAATCAGTTACTGATCTCACAGCACCTACAGCAACATACACTGAATTTGGTGATTTGGCTGCTGATGATTTTGGAGGATTGTCAGATCAATCAGTAACCAGTCAGGTAACAGATTCAAACACTATAACATTTAGTGCGTGGGTATATCCTACCCTTGCTACTGGTCCTGATGCTCCTGAAAATAGATCAGAATGGCGCTTACTAGAAATTGTAGATGGCGGCACAAAAGCAGTTTGGACTTTAGGTATTAAAGATGACGGTGCTCTACGCTGGTATAAACACTGGGGTGCAAGTTTTGAAGACTTCGGTACTTGGTTATCTACAGGCACATTTACAGCCAATACCTGGCACCATTTAGCAATTGCTATATCAGGCAGTACCATGAAGGTATATGTAGATGGTTCTGCAGTAACTCCTAATAACACAGTTACCTCAACCAACTGGGACTGGGATCAGGTAGATCTCATTAACTGGGGTAATAGATATAATGGTGATAACGCATCGTTAGGAGATAGATTTACTCAGGTTTACATGAGTCATACCTATCAGGATTTAGATTCCTTGCTGTCAAGATTTTATGATTCAGGCTATGTTTACATGGGCCCAGATGGCTTAGCATCAGGTGCTAACGCTCCCAGTATCTTTCTTGACGGCGACAGTCTACAAGTTACTGCTAACCGTGGTAACACTACGGGAGATTACTGGCAAAACTACAGCCCACATGCCAATAGTGCAACATCAGCAGGTCCTGATGGCGCATGGCCTAAAACACTGGACGGTATCAGCGTAGACTGGGATCCAGATATTCATGGCGCCACCAGTAGAACAAGAAAGACTATCACAGCCCTTAATGTGTCAGCAAATAATACGAGCCCAAATCAGAAGTTTGGTTATAGTGCTTTTGACCATGTGGGCAGTACCCTTGCAGACAGTTGGTTAGATATCTCACCTAGTTCAGACTTTGCTTGGGGAACAGGCAATTATACTTTTGAATTGTGGGTTAATCCTGACAATGATGGCAGAACAAGATACTTGTGGGACACAAGAAGCTCAAGCACTAACGGTAGTGCTGTGTACATTGACAGCAGTAACAACTTAAACCTTGTTACAGGTGGAACTACCACAACAGGCACAGCCACTGTAGGCACGGGTACATACAAGCATATCGCAGTATGTAGATCATCAGGTACCACTAAGTTATATGTAGATGGTGTTGAAGATATCTCAGTGTCAGACACAACCAACCACACTAACTCAGCAGGTGATGTTAAGATTGGTAGTGACTATGCAGAAACCACACAACAAACATTTGGTGGATATATTGATGAGATTAGAATTTCAAACTCTGCAAGATATACAGGTGATTTTACAGTGATGTCTAGAAGACTAAACAACGACAGCAACTGCATATTCCTCACACACTGTGATGCGAGAAACGGTAGCACAAGTTTCCTAGACGACAACATAACAGGATAATAACATGGCACTATGGAGAATTGAATACTGGTACGAAGACGAAAGTCTTAAAGATTATGTAGATTTAGATCTACCAGGAACCTTGGAGGATCAGGCGATTATTGAAGAATGGTTTGACAATAATTTAGATTCTCGACCCCTAAACACATACGGTACAAAACTATAAGGAGATATTTAGATGTCGAACGCCGCAAGTAATCATGTAGAAGATAAGACACTGGACTTTTGGTTAAAAGCAAACAGTGCCACAACTTCAGCACCCAGCACAGTATATGTAGCACTATTTTACGGTACGGCTGCAGGTGTATTAACAAACTTAGAAGCAGGAACTATTACAGATGAAATCACATTGGGTTCATACGCAAGACAGTCAGTAACATTTGGTACTGTTAGTGGTGGCTCAGTTAGCAATTCAGCAAATGTAACATTCCCAACAGCAACAGCAAACTATGATGGTGATGTAACTTGTCTAGCAATTATGGATGCAAGCACATCAGGTAATGTGTTGTTTGCAGGTGAACTAACAGTTAGTAAGACTGTTACAACTGGTGACCAGTTTCAGATTGCATCAGGCAACTTAACAGTAAGCCTAACATAATATAGATGTCCACCACCGTTAATGAGGCCTTTAAGACTGAAACCAGTGTAACTGAAAAGTTAGCAAGTGGTAACAGCACAATCACTCAGACACTTACGGGTGACACATGGGTGGCTCAGGGTGGTGCGGATCAATTTTATGCAGTAACACTAGAAAACCCCAACAGTAATCCTGGTAACAGTGATGTCAGTCAGCAGATACAGTTTACCACAACCATTAGTGATTTAAATTACTTTGGTGTTACTGCAGGATCGTACACTACTGTGGACGGCGAGACAATGCCAGCCACAAGTCAGCGTATCAAGTTTTCAGGTACTTTTCAGAGTACTACACAAGGCTTAGAATTACCAACTTTTAGTACTATAGATGCCTCAAACACTTATCACTATCTAGATGGTACAACCTACAGTTATCCCACATATAAGACTATCTCAGTCTCGAGTAATTATACATGGGCGGCTGATGGCACTGATGAGTTCGCAACTGACTTTGATTTTAGATGTAGAATAGGTGCTATTGAAGATACCAGCAGTAATGTTTGGTCCGAATCATTCTTGATTGGTCCAAGGTTTGTTGGTACTGTTACTGACTACTGGGAAGGCAGTAGGTTTATTATTGATGGTCTTGATGGAGATACTCCTCCCTCAATCACAGTACAATCTACACTGACAGAAGACAGTTCAATACTAAAATCAGCATCGTGTAGTCTGTCAAGTGATTTCACAACCACTACAACTGCAAAGAATTTAGTAGGATTTCCTGGAGAAGGTGACTATGTAGCAACAGACTATGTAGACACAGGCTACTTCGAGACTCTGGATCTCGGTGGCACAATGGAGCAGAATCTAGCATCAGACGCCACATTAACAGCATTAGGCGGTGTTATTATTGATGTTGATGTCAGTATTGCCGGCGATGCTCAAGTAACAGCACTGCCTGGTTACTTATTCTCCACTACTGAAACACTCACAACTGATGCTCAAGTTACCGCACTAGGTGGTATCACTATTGACAGCGATTCACAGTCAATAGCAGGTGATAGTCAAGTAGTTGCACTAGGTGGATTGGTAATTAACGGTGGTACAGTTAGTTCTGCTACGGATAGTCAGCAAACTGCACAAGGTAATGTCATATACAGTCTTGATGTCGACTTAACATCAGATACTTTTGGAACAGTAACTGCTAGAGCAAATATATTGGGTGAGATTGTACTGGCCAGCCAGTTTACATTAAACTCTGTGCCTAGTAACAAAATATTTGCTGATGCTAACATAGCGGCAGATACCGCAACCCAACTGTCTGCAGGAATTATTCTATCAGGTTCAGCAACAATACAAGCAGATAGTCAACAGACAGCAACAGGTGGTAGAGTTTATCTAATAGATGATATATTAGAATCTACATTTGCATTTACAGGCACAGAGATAACAGATCTTGTAACAGGAGCGGCTATATTAAATGCAGGTTCCTTCCAGTTGACTACAGGAAGAAACTGGTTAATAGACAGATACTACACCCTAATAGTTCCAGATGAGAACAGAGACTTTCAGGTACTGCCCGACACTAGAGTTGTCGTTGTAGAAGATGAGAACAGAAACTACTTGATTAAGACAGAAACAAGAGCACTAGAAGTAGAACAAGAAACAAGAAAGACACCGTCACCACTTGGACTAGCGGTGATTACAGATAGAAGAACGGAGCGAGTATAATGCCAGATATTTCAGGATTTAAGAAAGACAAAGATGGATACTGGATTCTAAAAGATCCAGGTGCTTACCTTACCTACACAGTAGACTGGGACGATTGGTTAAGCGCAAGTGATGGACTTGCCACCAGTGCATTTACCACTAGCACAATATCAGGTGATGCCAGCCCCTTAGTTATCGAAGCCAACACTATTATTAGTGACCAAGCAGTGGCAGAGATATCAGGTGGCACAGCAGGTAACATCTACACAATCACAAACACAGTGACTACCAACAACAGTCTTACTGATGTTAGAAGATTTAAAATTAAAGTAGAGCAGAGATATATCTAATGCCACTAACTGAGCCACAAGCGCAGGTAGCAAACGATAATCATCGTTTTAGAGTACTGATTTCCGGAAGAAGATTCGGAAAGACTACTCTTGCCATGCGTGAACTAGCTAGGTTTGCTAGACAACCTGAGCAGACAGTATGGTATGTGGCACCCAGTTACAGACAGGCAAAGAATGTATTGTGGACCAAACTAAAAAAGAAACTGCAAGAACTACGCTGGATTAAAAAGATTAATGAAAGCGAACTAACTATCACTCTAGTTAACGACAGTGTTATTGCTCTTAAAGGTGCAGATAACTACGATAGTTTAAGAGGAAGTGGTGTTAATTTTCTTGTGGTAGACGAAGTAGCAGACATACATGAAGAAGCATGGTACGAAACACTTAGGCCAACATTGTCAGACACAGGCGGGCATGCCTTATTTTGCGGTACACCAAAAGGCAAGCAGAATATTGCATATGACTTGTTTACAAGAGAAACAGAGAATCCTGCTTGGCGAAGTTTTCAGTTCACTACACTTCAAGGCCAACAAGTACCACAAGAAGAAATAGATTCAGCAAGACATGATTTGGATGAAAGGACATTCCAACAAGAATATGAAGCCACATTTACTTCATATCACGGTGTTGTCTATAATCAGTTTTCAAGACAGCACAATGTAGTGCCTTTTGATCCCAAGCATGAACCTGAAGTCGTATACACTGGCTGGGACTTTAACATTGATCCTATGTCAGTTGTTATAGCCGCAAGAACAGAGTCTGGTGGTTTGCATGTATTTGACGAAATAAGAATATTTGGCAGTAACACAGACGAAGCAATACAAGAATACAGAGCACGATATGGACATCGTAAGACATTTGCAATGCCAGATCCTGCTAGTAGACAACGCAAAACATCTGCTGGTGGAATGACAGACTTAACTATACTAAGCAATGCAGGATTCGTAGTTAAGGCACCACACAAGCATGATGCAGTAAGAGATAGAGTAAATGCAGTAAATTCTAGGTTTTGTAATAGCCTAGGTGAGAGAAATTTGTTTATAGATCCTAAGTGTCGACACCTTATTGAAGGTTTGGAAAGACAAGTCTATAAGCTAGGAACCTCACAGCCAGACAAAGAAGGTGGATGGGATCATCTTAATGACGCACTAGGATATCTGGTAAGTTATCTATATCCTGTTAAGAAAGATATAGAACCACAAATCCCACAACGATGGACGCACAAAATTGGAGCATACTAATGAAAAAATATGATGACTTGATGACAACACATCCTTTATGGGATGATAATTTAAAAAGGTGGCGACTGCTATGGGAAAGTTACATAGGCGGTGACACTTATGGTAAGGCTGGACACTTGATTAGATACCAATACGAAAGCCCTAATGAATATGATGAGCGTATCAAGAATACACCATTAGACAATCATTGTAAAGGCGTTATTGATGTCTACAACTCATTCTTGTTTAGGAACGAACCAGAAAGACAGTGGGGAAGACTAGAATCAGATCCAGGTTTACAAGACTTTTTAAAAGACTCAGACATGGAAGGCAGAACATTTAATGCTTTCATGAAAGATGTCTGCACATATAGTGCTATATTTGGTCACACTTGGGTCATCGTTTCAAAACCACAAACCAATTCAGGAACAAGAGCGGCAGAACTAGAACAGGGAGTGCGTCCCTATGTCAGTATGTTATCTCCGCTCAATGTACTTGATTGGTCTTATGACAGACAACCAAATGGTTATTATGCTCTAACTTACCTCAAATATATTGAGGATCAGACTGCTACAAGATTAATTGTTAAAGAATGGGCGCCGGAAGCGATTACAACTACCATTATTGACAGAGAAAAGAAAGAAACACTAGAAGAAATTGTTGAAGACAACGGTTTGGGTATTGTTCCAGCAGTCATTGTTTACAGCACTAGAAGTCATCACAGAGGTATAGGTATTTCAGCAATTAACGACATTGCAGACTTGCAAAAAGGCATCTACAATGAATATTCAGAAGTAGAACAGTTAATTAGATTAAGTAATCACCCTGCTCTAGTAAAGACATCAGATGTAGAAGCCGTTGCAGGTGCAGGTGCTGTTATTCAGATGCCTGACACAATGGATCCAGGATTGAAGCCCTACTTGTTACAACCGTCAGGTGCTAACCTCAGCGAGGTTTATAATTCTATTAAACAGAAAGTAGAAGCAATTGATAGAATTGCACACCTAGGTTCAGTAAGAGCTACCAAAGCATCAACACAAAGTGGTGTTGCTATGGAAACAGAGTTTCAGCAACTAAATGCAAGACTGAGTGAAATAGCAGACAACCTAGAAGTTGGTGAGGAACAGATATGGCGTATTTGGGCCATGTACCAAAACCAAGCATGGGATGGAGAGATTGATTACCCCAGCTCATTCAATGTTAGAGACAAAGGTGCCAATTACCAGCAACTCAAACTTGCTAAAGACACAGCAACTGATCCTAGAGTCTATGCTCTAATCGACCATGAACTTGTAGAACTTATGGGCGAAGATCCTGAAGAAGTTTTAGGTTATGATGAGTATGAAGTTGTTGAAAATGAAGTATTTGAAGTACACACAATGACAAACCCAGAAACTGGAGAGACTCTAGAGGTAACTAGCCAAGCCCAACACATGCAGTTAACAGAACAAGGTTGGATACATGAATAATGGCTAGAGCTAAGTTAGACAAGATTGTTTGGGAGTCAAGAGCCCGGTATAAAAAGACAGCTCAAGGTGTTAATAGAGCAACCAGACGCCGAGGTAATAAAGGCTCAAGTTATAAGCCCTACAGAGGACAAGGAAGATAGCATGGCAAAATACTATGGATCAGAATGTAAAGGTCCTGACTGCGGCGGACACAAAGCAGGATATCGTTATGTGAAGTCAGGTGGTAGATTGAAAACATCCACAAGTCCTAGTTTTAACAAGGGCATGGCAATAGCACAACGACATCTTAAGACACAGGGTGTTACAACTAGACTGAGGAAGCCAAAGTGATTGAATATCGTGGAGAAAAGTTTGAAGGTTATAATAAGCCAAAACGGACTCCTAAGCATCCTACAAAGAGCCATGCAGTTCTAGCTCGTGAGGGTGACAAGATAAGACTAATTAGATTTGGACAACAAGGTACTAAAGGTTCTCCCTATAAACGAGGTGAGAGCAAGGCTAATAGAGCAAGGCGTCGTGCATTTAGAGCAAGACATGCCAAGAACATTGCTCGAGGTAAGTTCAGCGGCGCATATTGGGCTGACAAGGTTAAATGGTGAGGTAACAAACAGTGGCTATCCAATCACAACAGATTGAAAAGAAAAGTCTAGAAGCACATGTAGATTTATGTGCGGAAAGATATAAAGAACTTAACACTACTATTACACAAATGAACGATAGAATAGATAGTTTAGAAAATCATATTTTAGATTTAAAAGACGATTTAAACAAGATTACTCGTAGTGTTAACAATAGAATAATAACTATTTCAGGAGCAACTGTTGGTGTATTGGCATCTGCTGTTATCGCACTCACTGTGAAACTGATTAACTAAGGAACGATTATGGGAATACAATTAATACAAACAACACCACAGTCTGATATAGGTTGGGGTGTAGCACTTAATGAATTTGATGACTGTTCAGCAATAGACAAATTTGGATATAATGCAGATATTGGTACAGCATATGAAACTGTCTGGGACGGTGGTGGAGTATATGCTTATCCAGGTAGTGCTCTTGCAATGACAGCAACATCAGCAAGTGGAGCAACAGATAATGGTGTGACTATTCTTATTGAAGGATTAGACACAAACTATGATGTGTTAACAGAAACTGTTACTCTAGCAGGCTCAGGTACTGCTACTACATCAGGTGAGTTTTTAAGAGTGTATAGAGCTTATGTTACAGGCGCAACAGCACCTGCAGGCAATGTTACTATTGCAAATGGTGGCACAACCTACGCACAGATTTCTACACCTTATAACCAAACACAGATGGCAGTTTATACCATACCAAACCGGAAAAAAGGCTGGTTAGTTGCTGCCAATATCAGTATTGAAAAGCAAAAAGAAATTGTAGCAAAAATACAAACAAGAGAACCAGGTGGTGTGTTCAGAACAAAAGGTATCATTAGTAGTTTTGCTGTACCTTTCCAGCGTAGATGGGTTATCCCACAAGCAATACCTGAAAAAACAGACATTGAAATACAAGCCAAAGCAGGTGCATCAACAAGTTTGGCAGCAGGCTTTGAAATTATTTTACAGGATGCATAACAATGCCAGTAATGAAGACAAAGGGAGGATATAGATTTGGTACTTCAGGAAAAGTTTATCCAACTCGTAAGAAAGCTGAAGAGCAAGCTCGGGCTATCTACGCCGCAGGATACAAAAGTAAAAAAACTAAAAAGCGTTAAGGAGAAATAATATGTACAAGAAGAAAAAGAAGTCTAAAACAGGTTACGGTAAAAAGAAGTGATTTACCAACAAAGAATGCGGGCTATGGTAGAACGCCTGCAACCTAAACAGCGAGAGTATAGGCGGGTAGCAAAACCTGCTCCAAAACCTATCAACTCTCGGTAATCTACTAAATACACAACAACACTCATTAAGGAGGCAGAGTTACAATGGACTCACAAGAAACATTGGCAGGAACAGAACAGGCAACTGACGCCGAGTTAGATCAAGCAACTAACGAAGTTCAGGACAGCAAGACATATTCACAAAACGACTTAGACAATGCTCTAGCAAAACTAAAGCACAGTTTGAATCGCAAATTCTCACGGCAGATTGAAGAGTTGGGTGACTTAGATGAGCTCAAACAACTTAAGACAGATGCAGAAACACGCAGGGTTGAAGAAGCCAAAAAGCGTGGAGAATATGATAATTTGATGAAAGAGCTTGCTACCAAAAAAGATGCTGAAATCGCCAAGCGTGATGCAGTTATAAGAGAATACAAAGTTGATATGCCTCTAGTTGAAGCGGCGGCCAAGTACCGTGCAGTAGCACCGGAACAAGTAAGGACGCTGTTAAAAAACCAGTTGAATCTCAACCCAAATGGTGAAGTTGAAATATTAGACAGTACAGGTACTGTCAAATATAATGACAAGGGTGAAATGATGTCAGTAGATGAACTTGTAAAAGGTTTTCTAGACACTAATCCACACTTTGTGTCAGCAACACCAGCAACATCGGCTACCAAGTCGAGTACTTCTCCTGTAAACAATACGCCTTTAGATATCAGCAAATTGGATATGAAAAATCCAGAACATCGTAAACAGTATGCGGAACACCGCAATGCTGGAAGAAAAGCTAGATAACAAGGAGAAATTTAATGGCTTATAATGCAAACAATGCGGCAGCCTATAATGTTTCTACTAACCCGGGCGGTATGGCAGATGATGTCTATACCAATCTGTTAGCAGATGCACAGTTCGCCGCTTACGAAACAAGTATCGCAAGAAACTTCGTAACCACATATGATGTTGGTTACAACACAGGTAAGGTAATTCAGGTTCCTGTATACTCTGCTGTAACTGCTACTGGCCTTACAGAAGGTACAGCACCATCTGCAAGCACATCTAACGCAGTTTCTATTGACATCACATTAGCAGAACTTGGTACATACTTCCAAGTTACTGACTTATTGCGTGATGCAGCCGAGCGTGATGTAATGCAAGACTTAGGTTACTCAGCAGGTCGTGCTATTGGTGAGAAGATGGATACAGATGTATTCGCACTTTTCAACAGTTTCACACAATCAGTTGGTACTGAAGATAGTGCTATCACACTTGACAATATTTTAGATGCAGTTGCAACACTTCGTGCCGCTAAGGTATCTGGTCCTTTAATTGGTATTTTAGGTCCACGCCAGGCATTACAACTTAAGAAGGAATTAGTAACAAATGCTAACTTCCCAGTTTCATACCATGATTATGGTACTGAAGTTGCTAGATCTGGTGCATTAGGTACTTTTGCAGGTGTTCAAATGTTTGAGTCAAGCCTCGTAAAGAGCGACTTAGACACTGACACTGACACTGAGCTTAACATGGTTGGTGCTATCTTTGCTCCATCAGCAATCGGTCACGCAATGCGTGGTGGTGTTACTATGGAAACACAAAGACAGGCAGCTTCTAGAGCAACTGAAGTTATGATGACAGCAACATGTGGACAAGCAATCCTGCAAAACACACATGGTGTTAAGATTGTTGGTTCTGCTACAGACTAATAATTAAGCATCATTGCTAATTTAAACAGGGCCCTAAAAAGCCCTGTTTTTTTTGTGTTAGTACATTACTAGTCTAGATACTAACTAAATACTGTAGAGCAAGAAGGACTTGCTCCTCTTACAATTTGTGAAGGACACAATGCTATGGCTTATGCTACAGAAGCGGATCTCCTAGAGATCGAACCCACCATTCTAGATTACGGCGTACTAGACTTTGATGCCGAACTAGCAAAATCAGAAACAGAAGTTAACAGAATACTCACCGTTAGGTGGTGGCCCGTATACATGAAAGACAGACGATATGACATCGTTAGACGGGTCGGCGAAATCCTAATGGACACAGACAAATTAGATCCAACACAATGGACGCAGGCAACAGTTTACCATGCACTAGCACATCACATCTGTCCTAAACTAAGCACATTTGATCCAGCAAGAGATGTATTTCGTGAGAAAATGGAATACTACGGTAGAAGATTTGAATCAGAAATGGATTTGTGTATTAGAGAGGGAGTGCGTTACGACGATAACGACGACGATATATTCCAGGATGTAGAGAAACTGCCTGATGTTTCATTAAGGTTGAGAAGATGAGTATTCGTGAAGAACTTGCTAAAGACATTGTAACTACACTAAAAGAAATAGAAGATCCCAAACCAGTATTGGTTACTAGGGAACCTTTTGATGTTGAGAAATTAGCAATCACACAATTTCCAGCAATACTAGTCCAAACAGGAGACGAAGAAAAAGAAACTGTCACTATGGGATTGCCCAGTGCCGGTATACGCACAGGTACGATTAACTACCAATTGCGTTGCTTCGTAAGAGGGAATGAATTAGATACAAAAAGAAATGATCTAATTGAGAGCATAGAGGAAATACTTGACACTGACAGGTATAGAGGTTATACAGATTTTACTGTATTAGATAGCCAAATAACACAAATTGAAGTTATAGAGCGACTGCAACCACTTGCAGAGTTTAACATGACATTTGTGGTTAATTACAAACATGTAAGAGGAGCGAACTAATGATTAAAGTTTATAAAGGCGAGAATTGGAAGTTTGTGCATGAGCATAAACTACAAGAGTATCTTAAGGCTGGCTGGAGCGAGTCTAAAGGTACAAGCAAGAAAGAGGATGTCGCAGATGTCCCAACAAAAACGGTGAAAGCCAAGCCTACCGTTACAAAGGCAGAGGCAGAAGTCATAACAGATAAAGGAGACGAGTAATGGCTATTTTGACAGGCAACAATGGTGTCGTCAAAGTTGAAAATAATGCTGGGGCACAAACTGCACTTGCGGCAGTAAGAAGTTTTAGCGTTGAGATAACTAGCGACACTATTGAAAAAACAACAATGACGAATGATACACGCCAATACCTAAAGGGACTAGGTTCCTGGTCTGGTAATGCTGACATCTATTTTGAGACATCAGAGTATCCAACAAGTACAACAGGTTTGATTGCACTAAACCCAACTGGTTCGACAGAGCTAGTAGGTGGTGACACAGTCCTTGTTGAATTCTTTTTGAACGATACCAGTAACAAATTTAGTGGCGAATGTATAGTAACTGGTTTTACAGTTAACTCAAGCATGGACGGAATGGTAGAAGCATCTATCAGTTTTCAGGGTTCAGGCGCTTGCACATTTGCATAATAATAAGGAGATTTATTCATGGCAACATTAACAGGTAATGACGGAGCGATTTTAGTAAACAGTGTATCCGTAGCGAATGTTAGAAGTTTCTCAGTTGAGATGTCTTCTGACACAATTGAAACAACTATTATGGGCAATGACAATAGAACTTATGTGAAAGGATTAGGTAGTTTTTCTGGTTCATGTGATATCTATTTTGACCCAACAGAGTTTGCAAGTTCAGATGTAACCTTTAACCCAACTAGTTCTAGTGCCGAAGTAGGCGATAGTGCAGTTGCAGTTAAGTTTTACATTGATAATGATGTTACAAATGATATTGGATTTACAGGATCAGTTATTGTTACTGGTTACACTGTGAATTCTAGCATGGATGGAATGGTAGAAGCCAGCTTGAGTTTTCAAGGCACTGGTGGAACATCATTCTCAACATCAGGAGATTTATAATACTGTGAGAATTACTTTTCATGGTTTAAAGAAGACAATCAAGGATCTAGAGGATTCCGTAAAGGATGAAATCTGGTCCTTGGCTGACTTTACTGAAAAATCAGTTAAGA
>Ga0070752_1001615_pt1 | contig 15551 bp, 18 predicted proteins | sample VirMetDEL_Aug_30_FD_77440 | JGI IMG/M metagenome (GOLD analysis project Ga0070752, IMG submission 77440) | Aqueous microbial communities from the Delaware River and Bay under freshwater to marine salinity gradient to study organic matter... | ecosystem: Environmental > Aquatic > Marine > Coastal...
AAAACCCTATCGATAATAATTGGACATATGGTGGTAAAAAGGCAACTAAATGGGTTGTAGATGGGCCTGGTGATAGTCAAACGAAGTTTGTGATTGACAATACTAAATATGAATTAATATTTGCTAAAACCTCAGAATTGTTATCCGGATCTGGTTGGGTAGGAAATTTTTGGTTAGTGGAGGGTTATTTCTTCTATTTTCCCGAGGGCTTTAGCAATATGGCAGGAGTATTGTTTAAGAAAGATGACCAAGACAGACCTATTATGCAGATTTTGATAGGTGAGCGAGCCTATGAATCATATCAGGAAAAGATGAAACAACATCAATGGGATGCAATTAATCGGAGGTTAATTTGATGAAAATAACTCTCGAAAATGCAGAATATGTTGTTGATTTGATAGCAGATGATTTACCATATATTTCGGAAGATTTTTTTGATGAGTGGTTGAAATTAGGAGAAAAGGACTATAATTGGGAATTTGTAGAACAGCCAACTACTTATGAAGGATCTCCAGCCCGAGAAATCACGATTTGGTGGGATTCAATGGAACACCGACTCGAAGAACCTATGATGATTATAGTTGTAGCCAAAAAACCGAGGAATTGGGCTAAAGGTTATGTTTATCTGACCAATGGTAGATTAAAAGACTATAATGGTAAACAAGTTATTGTTATTTTTGGAATACAAATCACAGGAAATAAAACTGAAAAATATATGAATAAAAAATCAGATTATGATTTGGTGCAAGCCATGTTAGAAAACGAAGAACAAAAACAAATTACATTAACTCCACAAAGCATTAACAAAACGGTGATACTATGACGACTAAAGAAAAGATTGAGAAAAGAATCAAAGAAATTAATGATTGGTTACTTCTGCAAGAAGGATTTACCGAAGGCATGATTACGAATGTATCTTTCGAATTATCTTTGGAAGATAACTTAGGTGGAGATTTAGTTGCTAATCACGATAATGGTAAAGTTAGATTAGATGGTTGGTTTGCAGATTATGATACTGATTTATTTGTGGATATTCACGGCACCGAACCGGATTGGTCACAATTAAGACCGGGGGCAAAGGAATTATCAAGTGCCAGAAAAAGATATCAAGAAGGAGTAATGCCTAAAGGATATCACCAAGCCATCAATTATAATATCGTAAGAGATGGAAAATACCCCATTTCTGACAAATCTTTTTTTGAATAACTATTTATAGTAGGAATGAGAATTATTAGGTATGGGATATCGTTTTCATGGGGCTTTAATTATTCCGCAAGAATACGAAGCCTTGTTTGAACAAGGATTAAATTATTATCGTGAGCAGAGTGCTCTTTGGATTCCTAAAGTTAGCGATTTTAATAAAACCTCAGATAATGATTTTACAGTTTATGCTTTTGATGATTGGAAAAGAGGATCTGCGGTTTGGGAAAATTATGCCGAACAACTAATGAATTGGATTGTGGAAGAATCGTATCGAGAGGAAAATATCGAAGAGGCTTTCGAAAAAAATCCGTGGAAAGATTATGATAATTCGGCCATGAAATTTGCAACGGTGGATTGGAATGCTTGGGCTATTAATCAAGCAAGGCATTTTGAATCGTGGGAATATCCTGAAAAAACAGCCGGTTTTTATGCAATTGGAGAAGACCTTGGTGATGTAGATATGTCTGATTATGGAATAGGATTATCACATATGCAGGAAATCGAAGGTTCACCTGCTGGGGATGATTTCCAAGAAATTTTTGCTTATCGATTTGATGATACTGAAGCAGGAAGAAAACAACTTGCTAAGGCTATAGAAGAAGCCCAAACATTATTTAATTTCGTGGATTCTGATGGGTGGGATAAAGATATGTATCTTATTGTAGGGAGGGTGGGAGATCAGGTTTACAAAAGACCTATGACGACAGAACAAAAACAATTCTTAGATAAGTTTGCAGATGAAGAGTCGATGAGTTTTATTTATGATGGTCAAGAAGTAAAGGGGCATGGCTATTGGGAATGGGATATTTATACTTATGATAAGGTAGAGATAGAATATTTAAAATGATAACATATAACGATAATCCAATTCGGCAGTAATCAAATCTATTTCTTCTCGAACACGACGAACAAAGTGCTCTTTTTCGGTGTCGATAATAGTATCTTCACGCCATGTTTTGCCTTCATGAGAAACCCAAATTTCACCTACCCAATAAGGTTGGTCAAGGGTGGGTGAGGTCACATCGGACCATACTTTCAACATAAGTAATACTTAATTTGTGACTATTTATATTTTGTGTGTAAGGTATATAAAGGTGCTACCCTCATTTTTCCTAATGCGATGCCGATATTGCGGTTTATGGGAAAAAGAATTTCAACAAGAACTTATGACAAATTTATTAGCCGGAGAAGTTTTATCTACGGAACACATCAATTTGTTGCAATATAGCGAGGAAGAAAAAATCTGTCAAGGTTGTGTAGGTTATTTCGTAGCGATTAATTGGATAGATCCACCAAAGTGGTGGAAAGGTATATAAGGGTGACCACACACAAGATAAATTGCGACTACGCAGGAGCGTGATACAATGGTAAAGATTGAAGTAAAATGTAAAGATGGATATAGTGCAAAAGAATGGTCGAAGGATGATGGAACTTTGGCTTATTTCCTAAAAGGACCGAACTCGGTGGCTAATGATAAGAGTGAAATTGGACGCTACGATGTCCGAGGACAATACGCAGGTAAATTTAAGTCTGCTTTTGGTGCTCGCAAGCGATTTGGTGTTTTGGAAGGCCAACGAGCCGCCGACAATGCCGTGGTAACAATTACTACGCCTGATGGCAACTCGGTGTTTATCGGAGATATTGATGCTGGCAAGATGACGACTCAAGATCGTATTACTCTTGGTATGTGCATTAACAACGCTACCAACATTCTTTCTTCGCAAGGAATTGGTAATCTCAATGGTATTGAAAGCCAAGTCTTTGACCTTGCTGACCGACTATTTGCAGAATACCAATCCCGATATGGCGAGGAATAAGCATGGAAATCCGACTTGACTTAGGCAGTAGCCGAGTCTTAGTGTTTTCAGATTATGCTGACACCGACTACATGAAAGTGACGGTGGAAGAACAATCAGGTTCCTCTACTATTACTTTGGGTTTGGTAAAGCGAGACGATCTAAAACGCATGGGCAAATCGGTGTAATCATAAGAAGATATAAATAGGTGGTTAAGATAAACTCTTAATATGCTGGACCTATTGGAGTTCGTGGAACAACAAGGTTTGGAATTATCTGCCGTAGATTATCTGATTAACAATCCTGTAGCAATCTCGATTGACGAGGCTCGGATTCTACAAGCCAAGTGGGCACTTCGATGGAGATTAAGAACTTGCCGGGGTTGTGAGACTGCGTTTGATATTAGTGAAGGCGGATTATATTATTTATGTCATCAATGCATTGAGGAGGCTAAAGCATGAAACAAATTACAGATGTTAAATTAGGATTTAAAAACCAAGAGGTCTTGGTAACGGCTACGATAGAAATGGCAGAAGAAGATCTTGACGACCTGTATTTCGTGATGTTTAACATTTTGGATGAACCGCTTCGCTTTGTAGTTGCCGTAGCCGGGAACTTTGTAGACTTTTTAGTAGCCAAGGGATATAATCGACAAGATATTGCAGGATGGCTGAAGAAATCTCCGCAAAAGTATTTAGAGGCTATCGTGCAACATCAAATGGAAATTATGCAAACCGCACAAGAAAGAGTTAAGGTAGTTATTGATAATCAAGCCTCGGCTGACCAAGCCCGAATGGTGGTAACTTCGTTATTAGCCAAAGGACACTTTAATCAAGTTTCTACTTATCAACTTCCTGATGGCTCGGAAGACACCAAAATACAAAAGGTGCCCACAGGTGATATGTCCCGAGATCTACAAATTATGTTAGAGATTATCAAAGATTGGGAAAATTTCAATTACGAAGAATTCATGGAACGGATGGTGGCTGAGCATGGACAATAAACCTTTAGAATTGCGAGAGGCTCTACAACAATTTGAAGATAATAATCAAAAGCCGGACGGGTTTTTGTATCGTATTATTGTGATTGCAGGAGAAGATCTCCAACCTTTTAGCACTTCGATTTATGGACTCACCGTAACTAACAACTTAACTCTAAATCGATTATCTACCAGCAAAGATGAAGTTCAATATGAAATTTTTGATGTCGTGGGTTTTCCGAAATGGGAACATATGGAAGCCGAAATGAAATCTGCTGATAAAATCCTAAATCAAATTGTTAAACAATCCTTAGAGAATAATTATATTCGTGATGTTAGTTTGGCGGTGCATTTTGTAGACCACCCGCCGGAAGAAGTGGGTTGGGGTTCTCCTTCGGAAGATCTACCCGAAAGCAATTCTGAAGACGAAGATTTGTTCTGAAAGGAAAAGGTATATAAGGGTAGTGTCATTATCTACCAATACAACTGCCACAGTAGGCAGGGTAAAAGGATAAGTGAACTAAATGTTTGACCCAATGAAGAACTATGTATATGCCAAGCGAAACCGTGGACTCCGTGTGAGTCTTGGTGGATTGAACCCCACAGGAGCCTCCTGTAATATCGTTGATGAATACGGCAACGACCAATTGGTCGGTAAGTGCCACCGTCAAGTATGGTATTCCAAGAAGAGAGTTCCTCGAACCAATGAAGCCGATGATACGAGCATGATTCGTTTCGGTGTGGGCGATGCTGTGGAAACAGAACTTCAAGAACAATGGGAAAAGCAAGGTTTGTTGTTGGCTTCCAACCTCAAGTTGAAAGAACCTATTGGCGTAGATCCTGAAACTGATGAACCAGTATACCTATCGGGAGAAATTGACGCTGTGCTACGCTACTTTGAAACTGATAACGATGGTCGAGTTACTATGATTGACCCTAACACCGCTATTGGTATTGAAGTTAAGTCTACCCGAGGCCACTTTAGTGAAAAGCACCTTTGTGGTAAGGGCAATAAAATGTATCCGGTGGGCTTTCCTAAGATGGAACACTTGATGCAAGCCGCTATGTATCTTCACACTCGTAAGGTGGTAGAAGATACTTATGGAGTCACTATTCCTTATTTCGTAATTGTCTATGAAATCGTGGATTCTTGTAAGACCAATCAATTCCGCATTGAATTGAGTAATGGTTATGATGGAGAAATCCTTGTAAAGACGATGGATGGACAATTGATTACTCCCGAAACCGATCCTATGGTGCAATTGCGAGATAATATCCTATATAGTCCTATTCAGGGATTCACCATGGAAAACATCTTGGAAAGGTATATGGAATGTCATGAGAAGTTGAAGTCTGATACGCCTCCTGACCGTGAGTTTGCTCTTCGTTATTCTGATGAAGTCTTTGAAATGATGGTCGAAAACGGCACCCTTTCTAAAACCAAGACAAAGCAATGGGAACAGAATCCTCTTAACACCGTGGGTGATTGGCAATGTAGTTATTGCGATTGGAAGGATGAATGTTATCCCTTTTCGGTGCTAACGGAATTAGTGGAATCTGGTGGACTTACCAAAGAAGATGCTATGCGAGAACTCGGTTTTTGATAACTTTGTCACCAAGGGCTATCAAATAGCCTCAGGGGAAAGGATTATAATTTAAGTTGTCGATAATTGATGCTTTGCGGGTCACTTTGGTTGGTCTCAAACTCCCAATCCCATCCACCCATTTGGTAATCAGGATAGGTAATAATGGTTTCTTTGTTGGGTAAAGTAACATAAATTCTCACCGGCCATTCCCATGAATCGTTTAAAAGATTCCAACCATTACTTTGTTCCCACCACACCGGCTTGCCCTCTTGATACTTGTAAGACTTGGCCCGAAGAGAAAGTTGAGAGCCATCTTTAAGAGTAAACTTTAATACGGAGTTTGAATTATTTCCAGACTTGATAAGGTCTTGTTCTAAAGGTATATCAATACCAGATTGTTCAACGAGGTAACTTGATAAATCATATTCAACCGTTTGTTCACCAAATATCCAAGAAATAAATTCATAGGTGTTCCAATTTTGTTCGATATCTCGGTCCTGCCGCCACCCGAAAGGCCCCTTATAACCCCATATAAATAAACCCGGCCTTGCCGACATAACTTCTTGTGTAAGCCACTCATCAACTTGCTTTCTTTTAGCAAAATATTTGTTGGAGGGTGCCATCAATAAACCCTGCCAACAATAACGGTGATATCATCCAATTTTCCGCCTAAATATTGTATTAAATCAGGTGTAACTTGGTAATCTAAATCCTCGGGTTCACGATCTCCGTAAATATCTATTACTGCTTTTTGACCAAAGGGTGCCCATCGCTTATGATCTACCGCAGCCTCGTAAGCAGCAATCGCTAATGCCTCGCTTAGTTCATCATCTCGTTGTAAGAGTTTGGCGATTTCTTGGTGATAAAGATTGTCCCATAAGCCATCAGTTGCTAAAACGATGAAATCCCCTGATTTAAGAGGAATAGAACCTCGATCAGCATCCGAAGGAGTTTCTCCTTCTTCAGAACTAAGTTGATAGGGGAAATTGAAATCGATAGTTTGTTCTAAAGTTTCAAAAAAGACTTGTCCATTACGATAAACAGCCAATCCCGAATCCCCTAAATTAGCATATTGTAGAGTTTCAGATCCGTCTTGGTGGCGAACAATAGAAACGGTGCAACTGCCATGGGAAATCTTATTTTTGGTATTGCGGTAGGCTTCGTTAAGAACTGAAATTAATCCTGTTTCTTCGTCTAAGGCCATAATAGTTTCCGTAGCCATTTGTTCAGACCATTCTCGTGGGTCGATGCCCCAATCTGCCCAACCTCCAACACCATCGAACACAGCCGCCGCCGTAAAATCAAAATTTTCGCTAACAAACCAAGTATCTTCGCCACCCTTATCGGCTTTTTCAGGATGTGGTAAGTTGTGTCCGGTCCAATCGATTGATACCATAAAATATTATTTGACAACCAACTATATATATCTTAGCAAAGTATAAGAAGGTGGTATGCATAATACAAATTATGTTCGTGCCTGTCACCGTTAAAGGCAATTGTTATCCTTATCGAGATATTTTAGCCAAGACTTATCATCTAAAATGGAATAAAGCCCGCAAGGCATATCAAGGCCAAATGGAAATTAGAGGTCGTAAAATTGCTAACTTGGAACAATTTTGTGGACACTTTAATCTGCAAATGTGGGTCTCTGGAAATCCAATCAATGTGCAAGAAGAAATTGCAGAAGATGATTTTATTGAACAAGGAACTTTTGATGATAGTCAATTAGGAAAAGTTGGCGGTCACGAATTATCAGATCTTGGAAATACGGAATATCGGGAAATCGAAGTTACTCAGGAGTTCGAAAGTCAATGGGACCCCTCAGAGTGGTTTGAGGGAACACGATTTTCTAAACCTCGTCAAGAACAACGACAAGTTATTCCTGAAATTGTAGAGGCGGTAAAAGCAGGATACAAAAACATCGTAGTAGAGTCTCCGGTAGGTTCGGGTAAGTCGGCTATGGCGATGGTTATTCCAAAAATGTTTGATAGTAGGGCTTATGTGGTAACTCCCTTAAAAGGTTTACAAAAACAATATCTTGATGAAATGCCTTTTATGAGATCTGTGATGGGTAAAGGCAATTATGGTTGTGGTATTAGTATCGAGGCTAACTGCCGTTCTGAAGCCGAGGCTCAAAAAGCGTGGGAAGCAAAACAAATGGGACATCCTCAAAAAGAGTTCACGCAAGCCGATTTAGCACCGTGCAGCACTATTGGATTTAAGTGTGGTATGAAATTACCGATTAAATCTCAACAAGTGGATTGGTCGGTTTCAGAAGATAAACTTTGTGAGTATTATCAAGCCTTGCATAAAGCCCATCATAATCGTTATTTCGTAGGTAATACCTCTTATCTAATGAGAATGAACTCCAGCGGAATGTATTTGTTGCCTCGTGATTTTATTATTTTTGATGAGGCTCATACCTTGCCCAACACTTTGGCTGATTATTATGCTCTTACGCTTTCGGTTCGCAAGTTGGAAACCTTATTAGAAATCCCAAGTTTCAATGAGATTATGGAGGCACCGGAAGCCAATCAATCTCGCTTAGCACGACAACGAGAAAATAAATTGCAAACATGGCATCCTATTACCTCCAAAGATTCGTGGGGCTTTCCTAAGATCGGTAGCATTAGAGTTGATACTCCTAAAGACCGACAAGTTATGGGTTCAAAAGTATGGTTAATGTATTTAGAACGCTTGGTGTCAGAAATTGGTCGTCGCAGTAAAACTTATGATGAAAAGACGGTGCGTATGGCAAACAACACTAAGAATTATCTTAACCGTTTAATTGATAGCCTCAAATCAGAACCTGAAAACATTATTTGGCAATATGATGACGAAGAAGAACCGATTTTCGTGTCTTTCAAACCAATGGATATTACCGATAGATCGGAAGAGTTATTATTGGGTCTTGGCAAACATCGTATCTTTTTAAGCGGAACTATTTCGGACATTGATATTTACTGTCGGGAAATGGGATTGAAGAAATCAGAAACCTGTTATATTAAAATTAAATACAGCAGTTTCCCGGTGCAAAATAGACCTATTTATACCACTTTCAAAGGCGGAGATTTGAGTCGTCGAGGCCGTCGGGAAGAACACTATGAAAAGACAGCAAAAAGAATTATTGAAATTGCTAATCAATTTCCCGACCAAAAAGGATTAATTTTACCATATACAGATGAATTAGAAAAGAATATCATTGAGGCGGTGTCAGCATTAGATCGAAATGTAGCCGATAGATTGGTAACGCACTCTAAAAATCCGACTGAGCGTGACCAAGTGTTTGAGAACTTTACTAAATCGGGCGGCAATCAGATTTTGGTATCAACTTATGCGAATCAAGGTTATGATGGTGGTTCCGTAGGATTCTTGGTGATTCCCAAATTACCTTTCCCCAGTTTGGGAGATGTGCGTATTGCTAAAAAGTTAAAAGAAAACCCCAATTGGTATACTATGCAGACCGGGGTTATGCTGACGCAAATGTTAGGGCGTATTGTCCGTAGTCCCAAAGACCATGGTAAAATGTATATTATCGATCCCTCGTTTGACTACCATCTTAGGTCGCAGAGAGATGGTGGAAAAGCGTTACGAGAATTTTTGCCGAGTTACTTTAATGAAGCAATGCAGTTCCAAACGAAGTTATATTAAGGTGATGACGATAATACCGTCCTATGAAAATCGCGATCGCTGGTAGAATGGCCTCGGGGAAAACCACGATGGCTGATTGGTTAGTAAACAATCATGATTATCACAAAGTTAGTTTGGCTGGAAAGGTAAAAGAGATTGCTTCAGATTTGTTTGGGATGCAAGAAAAGGATAGACCTCTCTTGCAACAAATTGGTATGAAGATGCGAGAAATCAGACCGTCGGTATGGATTGATTATGTTATTGATTTGGGAAATCATCATGAAAACATTGTTATTGATGATGTTCGTTTCGTTAATGAAGCCAAAGCCTTATCAGAAGCCGGTTGGAAAGTAGTTCGATTAGTGATTGATGAAGATCTTCAGAAAGAAAGACTAATGAAAACTTATGAAGATTGGGAACCCCATTGGAATAATCGTAATGATAATAGTGAAACCGAGGTAGACCAAATCGACGAAAATCACATTTGGGCTAATGTAAATGCTGACTTTACTCAGTATTCCGATTTATTGGAAACAATGCAAGAGTAGGTTTGGCTCGTCCGGTATTAGGACATCCTTCGGGAATGTCAGCATAAATCATATCTCGATAACCACATTTGCGACATCTAAAAGCAATTTCTCCTAATCTAACCCCATCATAAGATTCAGAATTAGAGAGATAACGGGTAATTACTAAATCATGGTTGATACAAGGCTCTTCTTCATAATCTTCCCACTCTTCATTCCATGTTTTAATAGTGTGGTTATGTCCGGAACGATACTCAGAATAAAGATCTGTGTATTGAGGAATATCTTCTACTAAATGAAGCGGGCAATTGGCACAATCGATAGTAAGTTTAGATTCTCGTCCATCATATTGGTCTGGAAGATAACCTTGGTCATAGTTAGTAATCGTTAATTGATGTTCTAATTTAGGACTATCATAATCACCATAATCTATGCCTTCATAATGTCCTCGACATTTATTGCCACAAAAGTTACGCATTCCAACGGCAGTTAAGACTTCTATTTTGGCGGGTAAGCCACACAGATAACAACGAGGATAAGATTCGCTGGAAAAAATTCTACGATCTAAATCATATTGTTTAGTGGCTACTCCCAAACTTTGATAAAATGTTTTAACAAGATCGGGATTATTGGTTTTAGAAATAGGTTTTGGTAAAGGGATTTTTTGATATGATTTATTACCATCAGCATAATAATTCCAAAGAATTAAATCAACTACTTTGTTGTTTCGGGTATTGATAACAATTATTTTTTTTGGTTTCATAGTTAGCACTTCCGAATTAAATCCTAAAGTTTTAGGAGTAATTAAGTTTCCAGCCGCTGGAAGATAATCACCTTTTATCTCTACAGAAAATGTGTCATTTTTGACAGGAATCCATTCGAAGACTAAATAATCAGATAATAGGAAATCAGGAATTTCCTCGTAACCCCATTCAGAAATAATCATGTCTTGCCATCTGTCTTTGGCACCGCCGACACCATAATAATCAAGATCTTTATTATCAGCAACTACAATAATATGATTACCAACAAATTTTTGGTCTAAATAAGCCAAACCGATTTCAAAATGATGGTCGATACCAACCTTGGTTAATTCTTCAGAAATCTTTTGGGCGGCTCGACCACAACCACCTCGTAACCAATAATCAAAGGATTCTCCTTCCGAATTAAATAAACCAAAATCGTGTTCGTGAGAAAAATATTTATTATTAGCAATGGCTTGTTGATAATTTTCTAAACTGTCTTCAAAAATTAGATCCCACATTTTTAAATCTTCTTCAGTTCGTGGATTTAATGGTGCTACCATAGGGTCAAACCAAATAATATCTCCAGCCGGATTTAATCCTTTATTAAAGACTCGTAAGTCTCGGGCAGCCCAACCTTTAGATACTAAATATCTTAACATGGCAGACAATCCTTTTCGACCAACATCTTGATTAGGAACGGATATTTTTTCCATAAGAATAATGCCTACGGGACTACCATAAGGAAGATTTTGTTTAAAAGATTGATAGGCTTTCTTAGATTTTTGGTCGTTTAAATCAGTATTTTTCCATATCTGTTGAACTAATTCGGGAGTGACTGTAGTAGTAAAAACATAATCTGTTTGAGGCAAACCGGGGGTAAAGTTACCTTGCTTTTGGTCTTCTTGGAGTTGAGTAAATAATTGATATTGCATCTTGTTAATTACATAATCAGAATCGTAAGTGTCATCTAATCCCATAACTTTGATAACTTGGTCAGGTTCGTTAGCATTAAAGACATATCCTAAGTCTCCGGAAGCAATAAAGGTTCCCCACATGATTACACATCCTGCAAGAAATTACCGGTAACAACTCCAGAGTTCATAATCTCATAAGGAGTATAATTATCAAGAACTTCTTCGGATCTAAAATCTTTGTAGGTAAAATATTTACCGCTTTCCAAAGCCTCTAAATAATAATCAATTTCTGAAGGATTCAACCTTGACCACCATCGATATCGAGGACTGTGCTGAATAGTTGGGTTTTCGGTAATCATTAAAGTTTTAAAGGCGATGGCTGTAATGGAATCCATACTATCGTATTGCTGTTTTGTGGGTAAGGGGCAAGCCAAAGGGTCGAAGAAAACGGTTTTTCCTTTTTTGTTAGCAAGATAATTATTATAGTTAGCCACCGTATCTCTAACTACCATGTTATGTGATAAGAAATAAGCATTAACAATTTTTTGTCGGCGTCTTTGGGAATTATCTTGTTCGATATCTCGGGCTTGGTTAGGAAGATATTCTTGAATAACGACATAAAAATCGACAAGAGTGTTGTCTTCGGCATACCATTTGAAATATTGATTACAAGTGTCTTCATAACCTTCATAAGATTTAACATCGGCACGGTTCAGTAATTTTAAAACCTCACGAGAGGGAAGTTGTCGTTCATAATTAGCATATATTTTTGGTAACCAATCTACAGGATCTTGGGAAACTGCAGACCACATTTGATTAGTGGCCCATCCCGAACAAAATAACCATAGATATTCATCAGGATCGTCATCAAGACAATCTACGCCCTGGGGAACTTCATAATATAATTCTTCAAACAGAGATTCATCAGGGGCTCGCAATAAAATTTTGACTACTTTATCAGGCTCTTGGCGATGTCTAAAAGTGATGCCCGAGGCACCCGCTCCCAAACAAGGTCCTAATATATTTAGCAATAAATTCACCTCAAACGATATCATCAATTACTTCAATTATTTTACCACGGTTTCGATTGGCCCACCATAGAGTTCCTAAAATACCGACAATTCCTACAATCCCGCCAGCATTTAATAAACCTAATTTGGAAGAAGTAAATCCTTCGGCACCATAAGCAGGTCCTTCAAGATCCATGATTCCCATACAATTATATTTGCCCAAGGTTTCTTGGAAAGCAAACCAATTAACTCCCGCATCATTAACCAAACTACCATCAGGGGCGTTTCGGTTTTGTCCTGATTCCGGGGTAATGGCATAAGGGTCTACGCCCGGGTTAGATTCTTTCATAGCCGCCACAATAGTTTGAGTATTAGGGAAAACCAAAGTTCGCACACGGTTGTGCATTACATGGCGTCCGGTAGGCCGACCATTACTATCTTTTTCGATTTGTTGGTGAGGGTATACTAAGAATTGCACAGTATATTGGTTGTTATCACGAGCCGTAACATATTCTCGACAAATATCCGTAGAGGAGAAATACTGACGACCGGTATAAATCTTACCATCTTTAAGAGGGTGACCGTGGATAGTCCATTTCTTATCATGAAGTCCTTTTCGAAGTCGATCTTGAGCCATCTTGGCTTGAGGGCTGACTTTAATAGCAGATTCGCCACCGTAATCGGGAAGCCCTAATTGATATTGTCCATCGTCATCTAAATAAACATAACACATCCACTCTCGTTCTTCGTTAGTGTTATCGGAATAAGTTTTCATTTCTTTGAGGGCGTCCTCACTAAATCTGTTAAATTCTGCTTTCCATGTCATAGATATCCCACCGTGTCATCTCTAATTTTGAGGGGTTTTCCTAATTTAATAGCCATGTTAAGTCCCGCACTATCGGTTTTAATCTTAGTGGGCCCAACCTTTTGGTCTAAGATAGAATAAGTAATACCGTTTTCGTCTAAGAGAGAAATAAGACCCAAAAGATCGTTGAAAACATCCTCTTGTTTTTGAAGAGTTACCCAACCTCTACCGCCTTGTCCTTGAAGGAGGTCATCTTTAGTAAAGGATTTTCTTTCACCAGTAAGGATATTAACTCTAACGGAAACCATGGCATCAGAAGAAACTTCTTGTTGTTGTCGCTTAAGGCGTTGTCGCTTGAGGCGAGCCTCGTCTAAAACCTTTTGAAGTTCTTGAGGCGAAGTAGGCATAGTTGGTAAATCCATTAATTCTTCGATTTCAGTTTTTTCAGTTGTTTCTTGCGGATAACAATCTAAGTTGGATTTAAGAAGAGCCATGAAACCAGAACTGTTGGTAAGAGGTCGCACTTTGACCCAATCATTAAATTCTTCTAAAACACGCACTTGAGAGTTAATACCAAAGGAATTATCTAATGTGCCGGGAAGATCCCAAGTAAAAGCAATCCATTTGGGAAGTTCGGGTGGTTTGGTATTAGTGTCCATACCCCATATTTGTGCGGAAGGGTGAAGAGAAGTTACTTCCTCTTGCTTGGCTTTAGCCTCGTCAGCATCCAAATCGGTTAAATCTATAACTTCTAAGTGAATCGGGTCTTTTTCTCGCTTAACAGCGATTTGAACAGGAACGGCTTTGGCCTGTTTCATCATACCACCCAACATTGGATTCATCAAAGTAGCATAATCAATTAATTCTTGGAAAACTTCGTGTTGTGGGTTAAAAACGCCGTCTAAATTAATAACGGTGCAGATTTGTCCTTCGGCTAATTCATCCATAGTCTTTTCGTATTCATCATTAAACTCTTGACGAACCTCGTTATCATATGGATCCATGCTGTTATCATCGTTAGCCTCGTTAAACGCATCATCTAAACGATTAGGTAATGGTTCTGCTGATAACGCATCGTTATCGAGTTGGTCAATATCCTTTTGAGCATCTTCTTGGTCAGCATATTCAATAGGCTTTCCTTGGTCGTCAGTTAAGAACTCTCCAGTATCTTGGTCTTTAATACCCCATCGTCGATCGTTAGAGCGTTGAGACATTTCTTCAGCCAAGTTTTGCATATCTTCAGAGATATCTTCTTCACCCATACTATCAGCAATATCCGCAATATCTCCTGCAGAACGAGAAACTGAGGCTGCATCACTATGGTTATCTACTTGGTCGGCAGCCTCTTGGGCTTTATCAGCAGCATCCTGAAGTTTATTAGAATCTTGATTTTCTTGGGCTTCTTGAGCCATTTGGCGAGCCTCGGAAGCCATCTTTTGAGCATCAGATTGATTACTTGATTGTGCCTCATTAAGTTGTTCTCGTAATTCTTGGGCTTGATTGGCAGATATTTCTCCTTGACTTTCGGCCTTATCGATAGCATCATTAGCAGCGTCTTGAGCACGATTCATGTTATCTTGGTCTTTTTGAGAATTAGGATTGCCACATTCTTTGGCTTCACAGGCCGAATCGGTGGCTTCTTCAGGATTGCCGGCTTGGGCTTGCTTTTCGGCTTCGTCGGCAGCCGCTTGACACTTTTCGCTGCGTTCTTCTTGTTGAGCACCGAAATCCTTTTGGGCTTGTTCCGAGGCTTTTTCTTGAACGGGAGATTTGCTATCTTCAGAAGGTGGGGCATTAACAGGAGTTTCTTCACCTGTGCCACCACAATCACCACAAACATCGGATTCTCCACTACCTTGGCCTTCGCCACCATCGCCTTGACCCTCACCGCTTCCAGAGCCTTCGCCCTGTCCGTCAGAATCACCTTCTCCACTACCTTCTCCAGAACCCTCGCCTTGACCTTGGCCTTGTCCCTGACCTTGACCGTCGCCATTTTCGTTTCCTTGATCGGAACCGCCATCACCATTTCCACTCATACCTGAGCCATCACAAGATCCACATTCTCCGCCTTGTCCATCGGAATTACCATCTCCGGAACCCGAATCATCGCCAGAGCCTGAGCCTTGACCACCATCTCCGGAACCAGAACTACTGCCACCTGAAGAACCTGAAGAACCTCCCAAACTGGGTGGTGAAGGGCTGGGTGGGCCACCGCCACCGCCGCCGCCGCCACCGCCGCCTTTTTGTTTATCATTCCAATCGCCATCATCAACTTTTTTGCCACCCATGATATTACCATAACAAGTAGCACGGGCTGTGGCATCGGAAGGTCCGGATAATATTACTGCGGTAGCA
>Ga0070752_1001616_pt1 | contig 15548 bp, 22 predicted proteins | sample VirMetDEL_Aug_30_FD_77440 | JGI IMG/M metagenome (GOLD analysis project Ga0070752, IMG submission 77440) | Aqueous microbial communities from the Delaware River and Bay under freshwater to marine salinity gradient to study organic matter... | ecosystem: Environmental > Aquatic > Marine > Coastal...
ATGGGAATTCCACCATGCTCGATACAATAAAAATTATGTTCCACCTCTAACTGGTATTTAAAGATGATTTTAAACCTATATTGGTTTAAAATCAAAATATTCTATATATAAGAAGAAGATTAGTCAGTATGTATAAAAATATTTTTCCGAAAGTATTATCTCAAACCAACCTAAAGTTGGAAAACAAAAAGGCCAAAGACGATGAAAGATATTGTAATGGACTCTGCCAGAAGTTTATCAAAACAACTCTATTCTCACCATCCAAGTCTCTTTGTAAAGAGTGTAGAAATTTCACCAATCTCGCCATAGCTGGTATTAAAGCTGGGAAATACTCTGAACTGGATGTAAAACAAAAACCACAAATAGTTTACCCTCTTCAGCACATTTCTACTTTAACAAAGACCTGTAATGTTTGTAACGTTAGAAAATCAATATCTCTCTTTCCAATAAATAAATCACTTTGTAAATCCTGTAAAGGAAAACAAACCAAAAAGAGAGACAATGACGTTGAAACCGAAGTCAATGAAATATTATGTATTCGTAATAACAATATTGAACTCCAGCGTTTCATCCAACGTATTTCAAAAGGGAAAATCATCAATATCATCAAACACTTTAAAGTGGGTAGAAGGTCGACTGATAACGTGCAAACAATGAGACGAAATCTCACCAACCACTTTAAAAATAACACCAATCCAACTACGACACTGAAAGAAAAAACATTACAGGAATTTGTCGATGACTCTATCCCTTTGTTTATTAAATCCCCGTCTTTAAATCAACTTAAAGACCTCAACAAAAATCAAGTCTATAAACTCGGTAAAATCGGCTACAAACTCAAAGTCACCAAGATAATGAGTAAAGATGATATTATGAAAATAGTTTCAACACACATTGAAAAATTAATCAAAGAAAAAGAAAAAGAAAATTATACCGAAGTATGCGGTAAAGATGAGGTTGAAGATGAGGTTGAAGATGAGGTTGAAGATGAAGTTGAAGATGAGGTTGAAGAAGAAACAAATAACATTGTTTCTAAAAATGATGATGTAGTACTATTTGAATGGGATAAATTCAAGATACAAGCCAGAAGAAGTGATGGTTTCATCAACGCAACGGAACTATGTAAAAGTGCTGGGAAACTGTTAGGTGATTGGTACCGTAGAAAAGAAAGTTCGTGTTATATAAAAGATTTACAGGAAAAATTAGCCGAAGAACAGGTTAAAAATAGTGATACGGTAATACACATATCGCACGAAAACGATAATGACGATCTACCAAAAGTCATCGAAATAAGAAAAGGTGGTGATTTGAGAAAATATAAACAGGGAACGTGGGTTCATCCAAACCTCGCCGTTGAGATTGCAAGATGGGTGAGTATACCGTTTAGTATCAGATTGAATGATTGGGTTAGACAAATATTGTTGACAGGAAAGTTTGAATTGGGTGATGAAAAATCGAATGAAGAATTGATACGTATTCAAAAAGAACAACTGGAAAAACTGAAATTGGAAAACGAAGAACAAGTGAAACAACTTGAAAAACTGAAATTGGAAAACGAAGAAACAAATAAAAAGTATAAAATATTATCGAAGAACCATATTCAGATGTTGAAGAAGAGACAGTATCATAAATTAAAGAAAGGTGATTGTGTATATATAGTAAGAGACCCAGATTGTAGTGTTTTAAGATATAAAGTCGGAAGAGCCGGTGATATCAATACAAGATTACAACAATATAGAACTTCTATCCCGTGTGTTAAGTTGGATTTTTTGGTATATTTAGAAAAAGATGATACTAAACTATTAGAGAGAAGTATTTTGACTTTTTATAGAAAAAAATTGATGCCATATTCTAATCATGAATGGATACATAATGTTTCTTTGGGCGAAATAATAGAAAAAATAATTGGAATAAATCGTATGCTTAATATAGAATATACAGTTTCTGATGAAATCTACCGTTACAATGATGAGTAGAAAAAAATGATTTTTAATACTTATTATGGTATTAAAATGGTAAAGAATAGAAAAGATTAAAAAGATTAAAAAGATGGAAAATACAAATAACATTGATTATATTAAAGAAGATGATATTTTCACTATCAATTTCAAGGGTGTTGAAATTGAAACACGTTTGTCGGATGGTTTCATCAACGCAACGCAAATGTGTAAAGCCGGTGGAAAAAAGTTAGGTGATTGGCATGAATTGAAAAGTACCAAAAAGTTTATTAAATCGTTGGAGAAGAAATATCCGTTTTCACGTATTATTGAAATAAGAAAAGGTAATTCTGTTAGATTTAAACAGGGAACGTGGGTTCATCCGGATTTGGGTTTTGTTATAGCACAATGGCTTCTTCCAGATTTTGCGTTGAATGTTTCTCGGTGGATTCGTGAATTGTATTTGAGTGGAACAGTTCAGTTGGGACATGAACGTAGTTCGGAGAAGTTGTTGGAGTTACAACGTGAATTGAAGTTGCAGGAAGATAAAAGACGTGATGTTGAGAAGAAGTATAAAATGATGTTGAAGAAGAAAAATCATCATAAATTCGAAAGTGGTTCGTGTTTCTATATAATAAGTAATCCGGATGATACTACAAAGTCTTTTAAAGTTGGTATTACCGATAATATCAACAACAGATTAAGAAGTTATCGAACGTCGATGCCATATGTGAAAGTTGATTTTTTGTATTTCACGGAAGAAAATAGATTGATTGAAAATGCGATGTTGTGTAAGTATAAACATAAATTGAAGTGTTCTAATCACGAGTGGATTTGTTGTGTTGAGTTGTCTGACTTGGTTTCTAGTGTGTATTCGATTGTTGAAAGTTGTTGTATTGATGGTAAGAAATGTGATGAAATCTACCGTTACAATGATGAGTAGAAAAAAATGATTTTTAATACTTATTATGGTATTAAAATGATAAAGAATAGAAAAGATAGAAAAGATAAAAAATATGGGTGCTTTGATGAGTAAAACACAAAGAGTTCGTGTAGTTGTAGAAACCGGTAGGTGGAAAACAAAGACATCGAAACAAGTTGATATAAACTCTTACTGGAACAACATAGATCATTGTGGTGATTATATATGTGGAAATCCAATTCGTTCTAAACAACTTCTTGATACTATTATAACAAAGAAGAATACAAAGTAGAGTGAGAGAAAATGAAACAAATTACCTGTATGAATGAATGAATAATGTAGAGATATTTTTCCAATGATTTCTCATCATTGGAAAAAAATGAATTTTTCGATGAGTTTATGTTGACTTTAAGGGTATAACATTCACTACACATCTGTTAAGTGAAAATGAACCTTTTCTTTAATCTACCGAAAGAGCTCGTACAAATGGTGTATCAGTTTGATAATACGTATAGGGATAAATTCGATGAAGTGGTGTTTGAATTTTCTTTAAGACATAAATTCACACCGATAATGAATGCGATGAAGAATGATTTGGGTGAAGATATAGTGTATATTATGAGTGAAATTGTGGATGAAGTGAGACATAATATTAGTTCGGATTGGGATGATGTGATGGATCATCCTAGGGGTGAACTAAAAGAATTAATGTTTGATGAAATAGAGAATGGTGTGGACGTAGATGTATTGGATAAGATTTTGTTTAATCTAATATAAACGACATTATAGTGTAAAAATGGGGTTAGGTGGTTTTAGTGGGAAAAGATTTTAAAGGGTTAAATTCCCTTTATTTTAAAAAAAAATGAATTTTTATGATGCTTTCAGTTTGATTTTAGGGTGTATCTTCAAGACAACAATGTCTTCAATGGATAAAACACTGCAAAATATCACTGACTTACAAAGTCAAATTGATGATTTGGTAGAACAAACAAAATTGGACGAACAAGACTACATTGATTTGTGTAATTCAATGAAAAATTTGTTCAATGAATACAAACCAAACGGTGTAATAACCAAATCGGACCTTGATCATGTGGTGATGGAAAAAAATTGGGAAATAGAAATGTTAAAAAGGCATATAAGTTCAGACCCACAAAGAATTGCGAGGGAAAAAACAGAGGAAGCATATGAGCTAAAAAAAGACAATGAAAGATTAAAAAAGGAAATCACCTTGAGAAGATGTCAATATATTATAAATCGTGGTAAATTCTTGGGAATGAAATGTTTGAAACCGTGTGATGGAGACAAATGTAATCAGCATCTTAATTGTAAAAAATAAAATAAAAAAGAGGAAAGAAAAAAGAGGAGAAAACCTCTCTAAAAAACAAAAAAAAAACAAAGGGTTAAATTCCCTTTATTTTTATGATGGAAAAAACAAGGGAAAAAACAAAGTGAAATGACTTTGTATGGTAGTGAAAAAAACAAGGGAAAAAACAAAGTGAAATGACTTTGTATGGTAGTGAAAAAAACAAGGGAAAAAATGAAAAAAAATAAGGTTGACACCAACTAAGTAAATTTAAAAGATTGTTCTATTTATTATTTATAATAATGTTTTGGATCAAGAAAAGGTTTATAAAGGTTGTATTAAGATGTACAACCTGTTTCCCTGATTACTATAATAAAAACATGAAAGATGAATTTCTAGTTGATTTTTTATCTTTCATAGATAAATTATCAACTCGTTTTTCTATTTCCGGTAATGTTTATGTTTCACAGGATTTGGATAATATCAAATTTGTTATATATGGTATTCCGAATAAAATATACAAGTTTCATAAAAACATTGAAAATCATATACTTCAAATATCAGTAGAAGATATAGAAGATGACTTTTATAATGAAAAGCATATGTATAAGAATTTAGGGGTGAAGATGAGATATAGAATTTAAGTATTTATCTAGGAATTAATATGGACGATGCAGGGATTTTACCTTTATATGTGTAATCATCTTTGTAAGTATTATAGAAAGATTTCAATCCTTTACCCTCAATAGGAGAATATAGGTCAAAAATAGGTTTATCAAGTTCTTTGTCACCAGCGTCAGCTTCAAGTGTAACAGTTGATTTACCGTCTTTAAATATAACTGCTGCAGCGTGATAGGGACAATTTTCATCTTCGTCACTCACTTCTCTTTTAATGATTGAATATCCTTGGTTTATATTAGGAGACAATGAAGTGAAGTATTTATCGTTTCTTTTAGCTATTATTTTTGTAGCTATACTAACATTTGTTTGGTCAGAGTGTCCAAAAAGCCGTTTTGTGTTATCATCTTGAGCCCTCAATTGGGCTTTTTTTGTATCTAATTTTGATAAATTTTGTTTTATTAATGCTTCTGTTAACATTAAACAATCATTACCTAATTTTTTAAGATTAATATTAGTTGTGTATTTTTTGTAATCTTTAAGTTTTGGATGTTTTCCCCGTTTATCATCTAGATGTTTTATTATGAATTTGTTTGTTTTGAGTTGGTTTTCAACTTCAGACTTTAAGATGTAGATACATTTATCATCATTTGTATCAACAGCAAATATTTTATTTTCAGAATACTTTATTGTCATCCTTTATAATTTATTCTGAAAAAAAAAATCAATTTGGTTGTATTAAGAAAAGATGGAAGAGTTTTATAATTTAGATTTGAACGAAATGTTTTCAAAGACAGAATCGTTTGAAGAAGCGACAAAGATAATGTTGAATAGGAATGTATTGACTAAAACAAAAAATATGTTAAGCGAAGTTTTAGAAACGGATACGAGTGGTTTGATAGGTACAATCGATATCAATATTTTAGTAAGATGTTTCCTATCATCTTATTTAATATCATGGTATTCATATGATGTATTTGGTTCTAGTGATGTTACATCTTCTACTATATGTGAATTAGAGTTGATATTGCTTTCGAAAACAATAACTGAATCAATACCTACGGTTGAAGAATTAGTTGTATGGAATGAGAAGTTTTTAAAGTGGAAAGAGAACGATAAACAGTCACAAATAGAGATATTATGTCAAATGTATCATGATTACAGTAGGAAAATCGAAGATGGTGATGAAAAATTTCCCATTGAATACATAGAAGGTTTAAAAGGAATGCAACAAAAGATATATCATCAATTAGATAAACTTGTTGATGATACTAAAAAGTGTTTAGAAGAAAATCCTTATATTGAAATACAGTATGATGACACTGTATCTCGATTGGTAGATACTCAAATTAGAAAGTTATGGTGGGATGATGTGACTAAAAAGATAGAGAGTGGTGATTTTTCAGATATAGAACACGTTATTGATACTATTTGTATTTATATGTGTGACTTTAATCCGACGAATTCATCTGAATATAAGGAATTGATAGATGGTGAATTCATAGTGCAGAAACTTTCAAATGGTGTAATGAAAACGATGGAATTAGGTGAATTGTTTTGCTTTGTACTTACAGAATTGAAAAAGATAGATGCTAAAGATAGTGATGTTATTAGTGATATGTATATTACACAAATGAAAGGACAGGGTGAAATCAAAGATATAGTTGATTGTATGAAATACATATTAAACAGACTTGAATTTATAGAGAAGTGTAAAGAAGTGATAAAAAAATATAAAGAATGTTAGAAACTAAATATAAATTTATTTTTAAACCAATCACGGTTTAAAAATATTCATAAAGTTATTTACGCATTTTCGATATGAGTTAGTATAATAGTTTTATTCTGTATAATCAAGTTAGTTTCATCTTCACATTCACAACATTCAATGTAGTGTTTATGATAATCAATGAAATATTTATTGAAAGGTTCTGACATTCCGTTACAGGTAGTGGTGTCTATAGTGAATGTACCATAAGTATCTATTGTATCTTTTATCTTTTCATATGATTTATACTTTAATTTTATAATCATTTCACTCTGTTTCATATCTACTGAAAAAATTTGATTGGAGTGAGAGATAATGACAGGTTTTATATATTTTACTTTATAAAAGGGTGATGTGTTTTTTTCAAACAACTCTTTCATAGTGTTGCAAATGTTGATGTAATCAAAATCTTTAACCGATTGTTTGTTTTCATCGATATAGTTTTGCACTTCGTTTAGTAAATTATCCATTTTGAAAATGTTTTGTCTTTAAGAAAGAGTGTTTACAGTTTAATTTTTCATTTTTTTGAAAAACATATAGAATGAATTTTCAGAACAAAAACCTTCATCTTATAATAGATTGTCCAATTCATTCGCTATCTCGTCTTCATCCATTTCTATTTCCTCTAGATTAACACCTTCTTCTTCTAATATGTTTTCCAAGTTATCCATTATTTCATCCGCTATCTCGTCTTCATCCATTCCCGGTATTTCCTCTATGTCCATTTCGTCTAATAATTCATCTTCTAGATTCATAATCCAATTATCTTTACGGTAATCTAAGTTTTGTGTTTTTTCAATCAGGTCTTCTTTTCCATTTTCAGAGAGCCAAAATCTTGAATATCTTATAACATCAATATATTCAACCTCCTCTATGGTTTGTGTAATGGGAAGAACAACAGATAGAGCATATGAAATAATATTTATTTGACCACCTTTAGAGCCTATGAAACCTAAAATCCATCCCATTGGATTATAATTTTCTATATTAGGGGTATCTTTAGCTTTTTCAACGATAGCTTTGATTTCGACGTCTACAATTTTCTTTCTCAGAGAAGAATTGTTTATTTGGTTTATATAGAACTTTAATTTATCCCAGAATTCACCTTCAAGACCTATAAAGAAATTATCACGTTGAACTCTTTCAACGTCTGTATACGCAGAAACTAATTCACCCACGTCATCTCTATATTCATAATCATCTACAGAACTTTCATCATTTATATAATCAAAATCGTATTCATTTTCTAGATCCATTATCTTTTTATAGAAAGTAAGGAAAAACGTTTTAAAACAATATTAATATTATATATAATCAGGAAATGAGTAATCTTGTTGTATTTAAATCTATTTCTAATTTCGTTAATGAATTGGAAGGAGTGTATGGAGAAAAACAACGTTCATTGGTTCTTTATAACCATTTGATAAATAAAACAACAATTGTTCACGATAAACCAATTCAAAAACATGTTAACATCTTTAAGGAATTTTGTGTGAATAACAGAGATGCTATTTTGGATAAAGATAAGAGTAAAATAAAAGGTGGTGTTATTGAATATTCTGAAAAGGTAAAGGTTGATATTAAGAGTATCTTAGATGAAGAATCTGATCGAGAGAATTTAAATGTCATATGGAGTCATCTTCTTACTTTACTTGCAATGGTTGACCCAACAAGTAATGCAAGAAAGGTTTTACAAGAGGCTGAAAAAAGTGGTAAAGGTGGTAATGAAATTAACTTTTTAACTGATATTATCGACAAGGTTGAAAAGAATGTTGATGTGTCCGATACAGAAAATCCAATGGATGCTATTAATGGTATTATGCAGTCAGGATTGTTTCAAGATTTAGTAGGTGATTTAGGTAAAAAGATAGATGAAGGGTCTTTAGATGTTGGTAAACTGGTAAATTCTGTACAAGATATTGTTTCTCAACAACCAGGTGGTAGTGATATTATGTCTTCAATGATGGGGGCACTATCACAATCTTCAGGGAACGGTGATGTTGCCACAGCACAACCAGCTATAGATCCTAATATGTTGATGTCAATGATGTCAATGTTACAACCACAACAAGAACATAACAAAATCCAAGAATTATAATATTATTCACGTGAATTTTTAAACCCAATTTGAGTTTAAAAATTATCTTTTCTTGGTATTGTTACAAATATGTGTTATAATCTTGTAATTTATAAGGTTGACACATTGTTTCATTGAATTGTTTTCTATACAATTCAAGTGAGTAGTTAGATTTAGTATCGTAGAAACACTTTCCTTCAAGATGTTTACATATATTGGCTGATTCCAACGATGGTAGATTTTCTTCGGTTCTACGACGATTACTATCTCTAATGTTTATTATTCCTAGTTGATACATTTGATTTATTTTATGTAAAAATATTTTAAACATATATATTATTCACTATAAGAAATGTCTAATTACGGAGAAAGAATTGATTTAGGTGGGTGGGAACCTGAACATGATAATGTAAAGGAATTGTTTTGTTCTTACTTTAACAATCCAGTATTAACAAAGATTAAAGACGTGGATAATACTAGTGTATATGCATGTAAAATAAAATCGTTGTTGTTGAATCACAAGACTAGATATATTATAGTAAGTGTTATAAATGATAATGAACAAAAAGGTACTACAAAAATGTTATCAGAATTGGATTGGATTTCATTTCAAACTAGAGAATTGGAATCGTTCATGTCATGTTCAGAACATACATATAAACCTATCAAGACAAAATATGATATCAATAGTTATAGGATTAATATATCTAATCGAAATGACACACATTGTGAATATAACTGTACTAATCTTCCTATTACTATTACTTTATTGGTTAATAATGTAGCATCCGGTAGACAATATCAAAATACTGGAACTTTAGTTCGTGCTATAGAAACTTATCAAACAATAATAACATGGAAATATTAACTACTTTATAGACTTAACAATACAGTATAAAATGATACAAAGATATAAAACTCCGAATAGACCATATTCACAACACGAATATAAAGATTTATTTGATGTTATATTAGATAAGTATAAGATTAACAAACATGATTGTATATATCATGATAGATGTGGACATCGTTACTTAACTAAAAATAATAATAATGTAAACTGTATGGTATGTTATAGAATACAAAACAAGTCTGATATGGTGTTATATGATTTAATTGATGATTATATTCGATTGTTTCCAAATGGGTATGTTGAAGATACTATAACACATTATCATTATTATATATTCAAATCATTCTATATATGGTTGTACGGAAAACGATGAAACAGAAAGAGGTTATTATAATTTTCATAATAGAAATTATAATAAGATAAAGAATGAATAATAATGTTTATTGTGGTAATAATAGACTTAACACAAGTGGTAATCCAATAGGAACTAGATATCTATGTTTAAAAAAAGGCATAGGAGTCGGTAAATCATTACCTTGTGATGGTACAATTAATGATCAATATGAAGCTATAGATACAAGGAAAGTATGGTGTGGTCGTAGAAAATCTTTACCGGCAGGTTATGATATTTTGGGTAATTTACCTATGTGTCTACAGAAAGGTGTAGGTATGGGAAAATATGAAAAATGTTCAAATGAAAAGTATAGTTTTTATAAAAGTTATTTTTTCTGGATACTGGTTATAGCTGTTATTTCTATTTTAATATTTATTTTTATTCGTATTCGTAGAAGGAACTCCCATGAGCATCTTGACGATAAAAAGAAGGGACGTCGTCGGGCATACTAAGTAAGTCATCTTTGGTTCTATCGTAAATATATTTGTAATTTATCACCGTGACTGATATTACATTTGCAATCATTATCATTACTAAAAATGAAATCTGTGATGTTATTCCAGCTATTAATATAACTGTATCTAATTCAGAATATATTGCAAACAAATTCACCAATATCATGCTTACACGACGAGAGTAATATAAATTATTACTTTTAGGATCTTGTACACAGTTGATAATCCATGGATATGTAACTTGATTTACAATATTATTCATAATTTGGTGAAAGAATGTAAAACATAATATAAGATTAAACGTTTTTACATCATCGACTTCAATACCTGCAAATTTGATAGGAGGACCCCATTTGTAATAGTCAGAAGAATAAACCCCCTTACTGAAAAAACAACTTGAAATAACAATAACAACAATCAATGCAAAAACTTGCACATGTAAAGCATATCCAATAAAAGATTTCGCAATCATTTTCCGTATTTTATCCTGTTATCTTTCTAAATTGAATATGAATATAAAAATTCATTTTAATAATAAATAAAAATGATAAGAGAAAATTTTTGTGGTGCTTGTATGGCAATACCATATGCTTTAGCAGGAACAGGTATTAAATATGTCTCTAATCAAGACACGAAAAAATCAAGAATAATAATACTTGTTATTGGTATACTGGTTTTATTGATTTCAACAGGCGTTTTCATATATTATATGAAAACATGTAATGAATGTAGATAAAAAAATAGATGAATGTAATAAAAAACAGAGAGATGAATAAAAAAGATAATAGATATAAATCTAATACTATTATACATAAAGATATTTTACAAAAAGAGAGAGGTGAAACAATCACTTCTAATATAAACAAAAATGTCGTACTACCCACTGAATTAGATGGAAGAATTGTATGGAAAGATTTTTTAACACCTGTAATTGACCAAGGTAAATGTGGTAGTTGTTGGGCTTTCGCAAGTGTTCAATGTTTACAAGATCGTTTTACTATTCAATCTAGTGGTAAAATAAGAGTAGATTTATCACCTACCAAAATGATTATTTGCGATGAAAATTTCAGTATGGACAAATATTATGAAAAAAATAAATTTGGATTTTCATGTTTTGGTAACACTCTTTATAACGCTTGTAAATTTCTATATTTATATGGTGTATCAACAGAAACATGTTTACCTTATTTTTCACCGATTGGACAAGATGTAAAGTTCAACTCACTGAAAAATGTGTCAAATATATATAATATACCATTTTGTTCTTATATTACAGGTCCTTATAAAGATTTATGTGTTGATTTCTTCTATGACGAAAAAAGAAATATTATCGAAGGTACTCCATCTAGAAGTTGGAGAGCATATGATGTATTCTGGATAAAATATGAAGGTGATGATTATAACATAAGATATATTATATGGAAATGGGGACCTGTTGTTACATCAATGGATGTTTATGATGATTTTTATGACTATCAGGAAGGTACTATATACAAACATTCTCCTTCGTCTACATTAAAAGGTGGACATTCTGTGGTTATAGTTGGATGGGGTGAAAGTGAAGGTAATAAATATTGGATTTGTAGAAATACTTGGGGAAAGGATTGGGGTGAAAATGGATATTTTAAAATACAAAGAGGAACGAATGAATGTTCAATTGAACAAAATGCAATGGATATAATACCAGATTTCTTTTATGAAACGGAACAGAAAGATATATTAGTAGAAACAGAATTTGAAGAAAAACACGATAAACTACGGAAAAAACGAGATACTGTTGATATTGACTATACTGGTTTTAGTAAAAGGGTTTTAAACACAAGTGATTATTTACCCTTCTTACCTATTGAAAAGGATGAAATTCCAAACTGGATTACATTTATAGCCGCCGATGTGGGTAAAATTAAGAATGATATAGTATGGTGGTGGATAAGTCTTTTTATATTTTTTACCATAGTGTGGACAATTAGTTTAAAAATATTGATTAGATAGTATATAAATGAGTTCTAAACAAAACGAACAATATACATTATGGAATAATCCTATGATGGAAGCAGCAAGGAAATCATTGACAGATGAACAAAAATTACAATATCGTCAAATTGGTGAAGAGTTATATGGTACTATAGACTTTGAATCAGGAGGGTATTTCGATGACATCGCTCCGCCTTTGACGGAAGCAGCAGCTTATATAAAAGAATCTGTTAAATCAGGTCTTCATCCATCTTTACTCAAAGAAAATGAGAAAATGATATTGAAAGATATATGTGGTGAAAAATGGTACGAGGAATTTGGTTATTGTAAAGAAGATTTAACAGATATTGTGACTTTAGACGTGACAGAAAATACAGAAAAAAATACAATGTTGTAATAAAACAAATAATAGAAGGATGAATAATTACTTTTTATTAAACACTGCTTATAAATATCATTATGTAAAATCATATAAAGATGATATAGTGGAAAATTTCAATGTTTCGTATGCTATAAGACCTAGTATGGTTGCACCATCTAAATGTTGTACAGTTACAGGTGAAAAAGATATGAATACAGTTGAAAGTCCATCTCCGTTGGGATCACCTGACAAAAAGGTTAATACCGGTTAATACCTGTTAATTAGAAGCACCGTTTTAGTATGTGGTGTTATATTTGTTCAATCTTTGGTTTACTTATGATAGGATTTTGAAGTCTTATTCTTTTTTGATTTTCTTCTAGAAAGTTCCAAGAACAGTGATGGTTCAATTTATGTCTTGGACAATATATATTCCCACATTTACAAGTATAAACGTCTGTCATCAAAGGTGGTATTTTTTTATTGCATACAGAACACTTTGGTTTCATTTATTTATACACCTTACTGTATATAAATAAATACTACTTTATTTTACGGAATATTTTATAAATAACATTATATAAGGATGTTTTAGAAATAGGGTTTACTAGTGTGTAGCAGTCAGTTCCTGAATATATATTTGTATCTATCTTTTTTCTGATGTCATATACAAATACGATAGGGTATTTGTATTTAGATATAATTTTCATTATATTGTTGATTTTATTTTTGGGTATTTCATTGTCAGATATATTCATCATTACAAAAAGAAAAGATGATTGAATGTTTAGGGTCTGTATAGCTTCTTCAACAGTCATACACTGTATAGGCAAAAGATATAAATTTGTTAGTATAGACGAAACCTTCATTCTGTTTCCAATGTTACTATCAATACATAAAACATTAGTGTTTATTAAGTCCTTTTTAATACACTGTTGTAATTGTGTATTTAAATCACATAATGTATTAACAGGGAATATGAATTTAGTGTTGATAGTATCATCGTGTATTGATATTGCCATATCACCTTTTATAATGTTTAATAACTGAGTGGTAGTGTTGTAGTATATATGTTCAAAATAATTCAACGACGTTGTGATTACACCCTTGTTATTTATAATATTTTGTTCTTTCCAGTATTGTTTTATAATAAAGACAAGGTTGTATTTACTTTCATTTCTTTCACAGTTCACAGTGATGTTGACATAATGTTTCTTAATTAAATACCGTTCAGACAATCTTAATATACCTAAAATACAATGTTCTATTTTATCACTGTCGGCAAATATATATTCGGGGATACTGTCATCAATATTAAAAAGGATATTGACACCGTTTAAATTCATTCTGGATGAATTGTTCAGATCTTCTATCAATTCTTGTATGTTGAATATCTTAAGATTATATAATAAAAACCCACTAGATAGTTTATAATGGTCTATCAAGTCGTTTATAGTCTTTGTGACTTGTATGGAATGGGATGATATATCTTTACAATGTATTCTCTGTTCACGGTCTAATGATGTTTTGGAAAGTAATTCTGAACTAACCAATACAGTGCTTAAGTCTTGATGTATTATGTTAGATAAAGATGAAATTTTTTTCTTATCATATAAATTATTTTTAAAACCTATTAACCACTTAAACACGAATTCTTTTATTATATTTTCTATATTATTATCTTTTATATAAGAGATGATTTTATCTTCTGTTTCATTGGGGTTTATAAATCTTATATCTACAAGTTTTTTACCATCATAATCAATGGGGTATGTATATATATTAGTAATAGTTTCACTAATATTGGTTGTAGATAACATAAATAAACATTCATCATCACAGTGAAGATGTAAAGATATATTATCACACCCTATCTCGTCACTAATATTTTGTATAACATCGTTAAATACAATAGACGTCATTTATATATTATTGTGAATTATTTTTTAAACGTGTTAATTCATATATAATAACAGGATTTGTATTATGATCATAACTATATCGTCTGTTTGAACCTATTGGAAATTCAATACCTTTATCACTGTTTTCACTCCTTTCACTCTTTTCACTCTTTTCACTCTTTTCACTCTTTTCACTCCTTTCACCCTTTTCACCCTTTTCACCCTTTTCACCCTGAACATTGACTTTTATATTATGTAAACTTACATTCTTTACATCGCACATAGCTTTAGTCATGTATATAATATCCTTCTTATTTATAATAGGTGCTTTCATGAAAATATCTTCAAACTTTTGTTGTACTTCATTGATATATTCAGATGGATTTACGTATCTATCATGTTTTGTCATACTTAGACATAACTCAATATTCTTCTCTAATGAATTGTAGTCAGAAAATGCTTTTTTATGTTGTGATGCATTTTCGTCGAATTTACCAAATTTTATAATAGTTGCTATAACACCAGATATAAACCCAAAAATAGAAATCATAAGAGGATAAATTATTTCTGTGTCTGGGTTCACTATTGCATCTACAGCACCCAGTATACCAGATATAGGTCCTAACACAATTCCGCAAATAGTCAATATGTTGAAATATCTAATATTGTTTATCGAAGTTACAGCATGAACGTTTTTGTATACACTTATAGTATTCATAATAGTAATAAGAACGTTTTCTATATTGTCGTTCCATTTTATATTTTCAATAATATCATCACTGTTAATATTATCATCCATTTTAGTTAAATATTATTTTTTACTATAAATAATAAATGAAAAGAAATTCTTTACAACCTATAATAATTGGACTTACAATATTAATCTTTATTATTGTTATTGTAACAATTATATTATATAACAAACCTAAGAAAGAAGGTAAGAAAGACGTTGAATCATATAATGATTATGAACAAGATCCACATA
>Ga0070752_1001619_pt1 | contig 15506 bp, 8 predicted proteins | sample VirMetDEL_Aug_30_FD_77440 | JGI IMG/M metagenome (GOLD analysis project Ga0070752, IMG submission 77440) | Aqueous microbial communities from the Delaware River and Bay under freshwater to marine salinity gradient to study organic matter... | ecosystem: Environmental > Aquatic > Marine > Coastal ...
GCAGGAGAAGCTCTTGACCGTGACAACGTAGCTGGCTTTAACTGTAGCTACCTACCTATTGACCACCCTAAAGCGTTTGACGAAATGATGTACGTACTTATGTGCGGTACAGGAGTAGGTTACTCTGTTGAACGACAATACGTAAGCAAGCTACCAGACGTAGCAGAGGAGTTTCATGACACAGATACCGTTATACACGTCGCTGACAGCAAAATTGGATGGGCTAAAGCCTACAGAGAACTTATTAGCTTGCTCTATTCGGGTCAGCTTCCAAAGTGGGACGTCAGTGGAGTACGACCTGCAGGGTCAGCCCTTAAAACCTTCGGAGGTAGAGCGTCTGGTGCGGATCCTCTTGTTGACCTCTTTAAATTTACCACAGAGGTCTTTAGGGAGGCTGCTGGACGTAAACTTTCCTCCATCGAGTGTCACGATATCTGCTGTAAGATTGCACAAATCGTCGTCGTCGGTGGAGTTAGAAGGTCCGCTCTCATCAGTCTCAGTAACCTCACTGACGATAGACTACGACGGTGTAAGTCAGGACAGTGGTGGGTAGATAATCCACAGCGTGGCCTAGCTAACAACAGTGCGTGTTATACAGAGAAGCCAGACTTTGAGGCATTTTTAAATGAGTGGAAAAGTTTATACGAGTCCCGTTCAGGAGAACGAGGTATGTTCTCTAGAGTCGCAAGTCAAAAACAAGCTGCAAAGAACGAGCGACGAGATGCTACCTATGATTTTGGAACTAATCCATGTAGCGAAATCATCCTCAGACCTAACCAATTCTGTAATCTATCAGAAGTTGTTGTCAGGTCGTCCGATAGTTTGTCAGACCTCAAACGAAAAGTACGTGTTGCGGCTATCCTTGGAAGCTTACAGGCTACGTTAACTGACTTCCGTTACCTACGTAAGATATGGAAGAACAACACTGAAGAAGAAGCACTGCTTGGTGTTAGCCTAACGGGTATCATGGATCACCCTACGTTATCAGGAAGGAGGGACAAAGGTGTTCTCAAGACTTGGCTCACAGAGCTTAAAGAAGAAGCTATTAAAACTAACGCAGAGTGGGCTAACAATCTTGGTATCAATGTTTCTACTGCCATTACTGCTGTTAAACCTTCCGGTACTGTTAGTCAGTTGGTTGATTCTGCTAGTGGTATCCACCCTAGATACTCAGATCAGTACATTAGACGAGTTAGAGCAGACGCAAGAGACCCACTCTGTCAAGTCTTAGAATCGGCAGGAGTGCCTGTAGAAGACGACGTAATGTCACCTACTACTAAGGTATTCTCCTTCCCGATAAAGTCGCCTGAAGGAGCTGTAGTGGCCTCTGAGATGGGTGCAATGGAGCAACTTGAGCTATGGGAAATATACCAGGACTTCTGGTGTGAACATAAGCCGTCTATGACCTGTTACTACCGTGACGATGAGTTCCTGGAAGTAGGTCAATGGTTGTACAACAAGTTCGATAAGATAAGCGGAGTTAGTTTCCTCCCTTATTCCGAACATACGTACCAACAAGCGCCTTATGAACCCATAGACTTAGAGACCTATGAGAAGCTGAAGGAGGAATTCCCAGAGACAATCGAGTGGAACATCTCTGAGAACTCCGACATGACGGAAGGGTCTCAACAGTTAGCCTGCACTGGTAATAACTGTGAGTTGTAAACTATAGGGGACTTCGGTCCCCCTTTTTTATTACCTTTCTTCCTGAACCTCTTCTAAGGCTGGACCTGCAGCTGCTCCTCCAAAGTATAGACCACGATAAACTGCGTTGTTTACTGCTTGCCCTATCTTCGCAACAGTTTTTGGATCTAGTACTTTTATTTTTTCTTGTTGTACAGACTCTCTAATAGTTTTTAAAGACTCTGGATTTAACAACAGTTCCATTACCTTAGAGTCCCGCTTTGCTGACACTGAAGATGTACTAATCTTAGAACCAATAATAGCAAGTTTCGTTAGTCCGTTACTGATACGGTCTCTTAAAACAGACTGTAATTGAGAACCGCTTATTCCTACTCTTTCTAAAAGAATGTCCTGATCTTTATAGTCAATAGCAAATTTCATTTTATCAATATCAATTTTATTAATTAGATCGGAGGCTTGAGCTATGGAATCTACGTCTTTTGCGTACGTTGGTCCAAACCATTCAGCAAATGCTCGTTTATTCTCTTTAATAAAATCAATAGTTGATACGTTTGAACCCATTGCTTTTTCTATAAGACCTGCTCTGACAGCTTGTTTAGCCATCTTTGCTGTTTCAGGATCAAAGTTCTTAATGTCTTTAAGATATTTTTGGCTATCTGCAGCAGACCCTAGTATTTCTGAAGTGACTGTACTAATCCCCTTTTTATGGAAAGCCTTGTAAAAACCTTCACCTAATTCTTTAGCTTTAACGTTATACTCACTTTCTAACCTGCCTTTAACAGATGTTAAATTATCAACAAGTTTTCTAGTGTCTAAAAGCTCATCCTGTAAACCAGGAACAGTGTTTATTAAAGTTCTATTTTGAGTAACAAAACCAGCAAGCTTTCTAGGATCTAATAAACCATTAGTATATACACCACCACCTACTAAACCAGCACCTTGCATTTTTATTAAGATAGCGTCCTTAACAACAGGAATTCCAGCGTCGCCAACAAAACTTAAGAACTCTTGAGCTTGCTCAGGTTTAGAAAGATAAGCACCTGTTTGGCTCATGAACTTAGCTGAATCCAATTGATCTATTTCAGCTTTATTTTTAGGTATGCCTAGTTCTTTATAAAACTCTAAATCTATTGCTCTATAAGCCCCTGAAAATTCTTCAGGAAGTTTGGCTATTTCGCCACCCAAGCTTGCTTTAAGATTAGTTAGTACTCTTTTTTGAGTAGAGTCCTTTACCTTTCTAATTGCTTTGTTAAGCTCTCTTTTTAACGAGTCCATTTCAGTTAGTGGTACACTCTTATATTTCTTCTTCATCTTAGGCGGTGTAACACCAGGAATAATTATAGCACTTGGTTCTACCTTCTTTGGAGACCATTTTTTATTAAGTTTTCCTGCAAGATTAGGGAAAGACGCAAAGAGGTCTTCAGAACGTAAACCTTTGTACATTTGATGTACTTTAGCTACGGAAGAAGCAGGAAATACAACACCAGCTGTGTCTGCGTCCTTAAGAACTTTATCGTACTTAGGTCCTAACTTAGCACGAACACCAGCTTCTTTGGCCTTCATTAAGTTATCTGTTCTCGTACCTACGTCTATATAATCAACGGAAGTTCTAACAGAATGAGTAACTTTTTCTAGTTGAGTATCTATAGCATTTATTCTTTTCTTAGCTACACGAATGTCCGTATCATAGTTTGTAGGCAAAGCAGCTTTTAACTTAGCGTCTGCCTGTGGGCCAGCTGTTCCAAACAAAGCCTCTTTTCTAGCATCAATTGCCACCTTAGCGTCGGACAATGACTCTTTAGCTTTAGCATAAAACTCAGGATTAGTGCGTAGTAAGTACTCTGTGTTTTTTCTGTAAATAGGGTTGTCTGCTAAAGCAGCAACAGGAGGAACAATTAAATCAGGAACTTCACTTTGAAGATCGACAGTTGCCTTTAGAACGTCATCAAGATCGGGCTGAATCTTAGTTGCATTATCTATTAACTGTTTTACTTCAGAGGACGCAGCGTATTCAGTAGCCGTATTAATACTTTGGTTTACTCGCTTTCGTTCAGAGACAGCTTTCTTTCCTGCCTCAATTGCAAACGCACCTATTGCTCTGCCTGGTATTGTAGCTCCTCCGCCAATAATACCTCCAAGACCGGCTGTTAATTCTTGAGTAAGCTGACCGCCGCCTAATTCTGCTGCAATCGTGGCTCCAGTTTCTGCACCTGCTTGACCCAAAACATTAGCTGCATAAGAGTGTAAAACCTCAGTAATAGCCCCTGATACTTTTTTAGCACCTAAGAAAGCTAATGGTCCTTCAGCAGCTACGCCTTCAACTCCTGCTCCTAAATACCTTTCCCATTCAGAGGCGGCCTTAATTCCTTCGTAACCAAAGAATTCTTCCTTTGCGTTTTCTATAGCAATTTGTTTGTCTCTATCAAACCGACTTTTGTCAAAACCACCGTCTTCTAACCAATACTCAGGGCTAAACTGATCTACGCCTATAAGATTGTCTAATACTTGCTGAGGTAAAGCAGAAAAAACAAGATCAGCCGCTCCTGACTTTGCTTTGTCAACATAGTAATTAGACGAACTTTCAACGGCTTCTGGAGTAGGTTGGCTTTCGGCCTCTACTGGTTGCAGGTTATTTTGCTTTATATAACCGGCTATTTTCTTAGCAGAATCATAATCACCAGCGTTGTGTGCATTGGTCATTGCAGTTACTGCTTCTTCATAACCGTATTTCAAAGTAGTTGTCATGCTACTATTCCTTATTGATTAAGGTACATCTGTATAGCGGCTTCTTCAGTCATTGCTTCAATAACAGGCGCATCTTTATTTCTTTCAGACCAGTTACTAGCCACATCTGAATTAACGTAATCTGCAAAAGAATCAGAAACGGACTTAACAGCCATAGCTTGTTGGCGACGGGCTAGTCTTTTAGATGTATCTATAACAGCAAACAAAGTATCTTTTGTTTTTTGAGTTACGTCACCAGTTAAAGACTGTACAGCCCAGTTAGAAAATCTTTCACTTATTCCTCTTCCTTCAAGCAATCTATCAATTTCAGAAGCTGCTCTTGAATCAGAGTTATACAATTCTGAAACGGTTCGTTCCATCAAACGAATCTGCTCTGAGTCTCCTTCGTTAACACCTTGCTTTAAACTTTCTGCTTTATTAACTTTTTCTGTTATGTTAACTGTAGATTCATAAAGAGGATGTTTTCTAAGTTCGTCATTTAAAAAAGAAGTCTGCTCTAAAGGTCCTTTGTAAGACATCCCTTTAGCACGTCCGCTTACTATAGACTCATTATAGTTCTTCATTGCTAGTTTAAACTCATCAGAACCAGGAACATAACCCTCTTCTCGTAGTCTAACAGCATGTTCTGAAATTTTAGGTTTGTCTTGCTTGTCTAAAGGAGCTAAAACCCCTGTTCCGCTTATGTAATTTTCAACAGAGCTAGACTTAAAATTTTTGTAAAGTTCAGCTTCTTCTTGAGGGTTGCTAGCAAAGTAAGACGCTCTAGTTATTGGTGTTGTTCGTGCCTTAGTGGCTCTACCACGCTCTTGTGCAGCCGCTATTTGCTCAGGTGTAGCACCTAAGCCAACAAGAGAACCAATAGCGTCTTGCGTGTCAGCACCTTCAGCTACTGCCTGTTCCATACCAAACAGACCACCAGTAATACCACGTTGAGTTTGCTCACGCTGCTCCTTCATACGCTGTGACGCACTTGTCATAGCAGGACCAGCTGCTGCTGCTCTACCTACTTGATACAGGTTTTGACCAAATGCAGGTTGCATAAGACCCTGTAGTAATCCTTGTGAAAACCTAGCCATCTTAACCTCCTATACCTAGTAATTCAAAGAAGGGGTTAACAATCTCAGTTACACCGCCACCCATACCGACTGATTGTGGTGTTAACAGTCCTGACAAGAGGCCTGTACCAAGTTGACCATAGAGGTTAGCTTGTCCAAGACCTGAACCAAGCAGTGCCTCAAGTCCACCCATTTCTGCTTCACCAAACAAACCAGCGCCGTACAGCTGACCACGTTGTGCCATCTGTGCAGCTGGTAGACCTGCTTGTAGGGCGTTCAATGCTTGCGCTTGAGGTGTATAACCAGCACCCATGAACTGACCGCCTAATTGCGCCTGTTGCATCTGCTCTTGCTGTGCCTGCTGCATAGCACTGAGCATAGCCTGGTTACGTGACTCTTCTTGAGCCTTAGCCAAAGCAAATTGCTCAGGTGCGCCTCCGAACTGCGCTGTACGCAAACCTAAGCGTCCTTGTGAAGCTAAACGCTCTTCAGTAGCAAGTCGCTGACGCTCCTCTTCAGGACGCTGTGCTTGCCTAATGCGTTCAAACACGGCTTGCTCACGTTCCTGCGTAGGTTGCATGGCTTGACCAAAGAACTGACCAGCGCCACCAAACATCTGTTGTTGGAACGCTTGTTCTTGAGGAGACAAACCTACAGTAAGACCGCCTTCAGGAGTAGTAGTTAATGCTCCTCCTGTTCCTGTCGTTACTGTAAAGGGACGGAAGCGTGACTGCTCCATTCCTGTCTCAGCAAGCTCACTAGATTCCCTACGTGCTTGTTCACCTATATCTCCAAGACGCTGATAAGCTTTACCTGTAAGTAAACCACCAGCGCCAAGACTACCTAAACCTAATAATTGCGGTAAGCTCAGCATGATTTAATTCTCCTCATAGTAATTTACCCATTAAAGCCATTACGTTAATCTCCTGTAGTGACAGCTGTGAGCCGTCAATCTCCGCTTCTAAACCTACAACAACACTAGTTCCATAGCCTGTTGCGTTTAAACTTCTTTGGTTGGTCAAAGCACCACCTGTAAATTCAACAACGGTGTACTCACTCTCACCGAAGAAACCAGTAACTTGGTCTCCTACTGTAAATTCTGCTGTTGAGTAAGTACCCTTAAAGTCATAAGCCCACTTCATAAATACTGTTGCGTTGTTAGCACCTACTAACGTTGGCTTAAGCTTCTTAAGAATTTTTATTCTAGAGGCGTCACCAAATGTCAAACTTGGGCTGTAGTACTTAAAGCGGTAGCCTAATCCATTATCTTGATAGCCAGTGTACTGACTGATACCGGAAGAAGTACCTATGTTAAAATCACCGTTGTCTAAACGTGTGTAACAAGCAAAGCCTGTAGAAGGCCACCGTGTAACACGATAGGAACCATTCTCTGTTGTTCCTCGTACGTCAAAACAGTAAGTGTTGTCCTGACCTACAAAAGTTAGTAAGTAGAAACCTTCTTCAGGGCTATAAGCAGATCTAAAGAATGAAGTCTCTGTCTGCAGTGCGTTAATTATGTCCTTAGTAATGTTTCCTGACAGACTGCTAACAGGCATAGACTTTTGTTGTATTGTGCGTCCAAAGCTCTTTAAACCCGTGTGTGACAAAAACAGCACGTCAGTACCTGTATACTGCACAGTGTCTCTGTCTACACAACCAACGCCAGCTACAGTGTCAGCCAGTGACATAGTTGCGGGTGCTTCTGCACCTTGGTAAACAACAATGCTACGCTTACCAAAAATAATTAAGAAGCCATTGTGCGCTGCTAACGCTACAATCTCGTCATAGCCGTCAGGCCATACCTTAGAAATATCAATAGATCCGCTAGTGCCGCCTGAGTAGTCATGACCTATTAACAAATCAGACCAGTAAACAACAGAAGGGTTAGTGCTTAAGCCAGTTACCCAAAGTCGTCCATAGGCGGCTAACACCTCGTTACCTTGTACAACACCAGCAGCACCAGAAACACTGCTTAGTGTTACTACAGAAGTACCGTCGTATACTAAGGGTGCATGAGAAGCTTGAAACAAGTAAGCCTTCTCATTAAAGTTAACAATCTTCCAGTTGTCAGCGGTGATTGTATAGCCACCAGGTGTAGCATCTGTAAGAGTAGTAGTGCCTGTAAATACCTTATTGTTACCGGCAGACAAAACAACGTTACTACCACTACTCTTTTCAAACTCATGTAATGCCCTGATTGTTCCAGAGCCTAGTGCTGTCTTGTCGGTTGTAATAACACTATGACCTTTACGTGCCGCAATACGACCACGCTTGTCAATCACAGCGTTGTCTGCTATTTCAGCAAACGACGGGTCTTGAGCCAGCGGTGAATCTTCAGTGTTAATACCTTTGAACGCTGGCGCTACAAGATTAATACTCTTTAGTTCTTGAGCCATATCAGATAGTCCTAAAGTACATCTCTTCTGGATGCTTGGCTGCGTCTATTGCAATAGCATCAGACAGATACCTATCAGCAATACCAAAGTACTCAGCAGTAGAAGTTCCTCCTGTCTCACCACGTTCACGAGCTAACAAAGCAACAGCAAGGTGTACTACAGGTTGCGAAGGTACTAGCAACGTGTCAGTATTAGCACTCAAGTCACCTTGTCGTTTAATAACGTCAAACCGCAAGCTGTATACACCGTCTGGTGTTGGTCCTACGAGTACTTGCGTGTCACTACTAGCGTCTAAACCGTTGTACGTGTAGTACATAGGTGCGCCTGTAGAAGCGTTGTTTATGTACAACTGCTCATTAAACCAGTCTTTACTTTGGTACTGCATAAAGACGTTACTAGTGTCATTAAGTACACACATAACCTTTACGTTGTCACCACAGTCAGTCAATGAGTACGTGTTGTCGTCAGCTGTAGTAGAAACAGTAATAGTGCTTCTCAAGGCAGACCAGTCGTTGGATTCCTCTACTAACTTCTTAGCGTCGTTAATAAAGTCACCAACCATCTTGTTATAAGTAGTACTAGTAACCGACGTGGTTTCTTCTTCACGTAGTCTACGTAGCACACTGTTCATAAGGTTTAAATATGTCATCCAATATATTCCTTAAACAAACTGCTTGTTATTGAACCTGGTATGTCCTGTAGAGACGCCGTATAGTCAACTTGAGGTGCTTGACCTATTTCTTCCAAAGTAGGTAACTCGTAATTAATGCCTGACATAAAAGGACTAAAGTCAGTCTTCTTAGGAGCAGTAGTCATCATTCCTGTACCACTTCCAACACCAGGTCCAACGCCGTCACCAGTACCAGTCCCTGTTCCAGCACCTGAACCACCTCCAGTTCCAGTACCGTCACCTACACCGGTTCCAGCACCAGTTCCGTCTCCAGTACCATCTCCAGTACCAGTAGTGTCCTTACCTTGTGTTTCTGCGTCCTTCCGTACTTCTTCAGAAGACTGTAGATCTTTCTCTAGCTGTTCATCAGCAGCATCTTTAGTTGCTTGTTCAGCGTCCTTAGCTCCAACCTCAGCACCAGTGTCTTTCTGAGCGTTCTCGTCCTTAGTAGCTTCTTCAGCAGCCTGTTGTTCCTTAGCGGCTTCTTCAGCTGCCTGTTGCTCTTTAGCTTGCTCTTCAGCAGCTTGTTCCTTTACGGCTTCTTCAGCCGCTTGTTCTTCCTTACGAGTTTGCTCAGCTTCTTCCTTACGTGCCTGTTCAGCTTCTTCCTTACGTGCCTGCTCAGCTTCTTCCTTTTCCTGAGTCTCTGCGGCTGCTTCCTTCTCTGATCTTTCTGCAGCAGCCTCTTCTTTTTCTTGAGTCTCAGCAGCTGCTTCCTTCTCAGCCTCTTCAGCGTCCTTAGCGTCGTCCTCAGCTTCTTTCTCTGCTGTTTCAGCTTCGGCTTCCTTTTGGGCTTCTTCGGCAGCTATCTCTTCTTTTTCTGCTGTTTCAGCATCGGCTTCCTTTTGAGTTTCCTCAGCTTCCTTATCAGCTTCCTCAGCAGCCTGTTGTTCTTTCTCGTCTTCCTCAGCGTCTTTCTCTTGAGCCTCTGCTTCCTTGTCTGCCTCTTCAGCAGCTACCTCTTCTTTCTCTTGTTTCTCTGCTTCTTTGTCTTCTTGTTCAGCTTGAGCTTCTTTATCTTCTTCCTCAGCAGCTTGTTGCTCTTTAGCGTCTTCCTCAGCATCTTTCTCAGCTTCTTCAGCTGCAGCTTCTTCTTTAGCGTCTTCCTCAGCATCTTTCTGAGCTTCTTCAGCCGCTTGTTCTTCCTTACGTGTTTCTTCAGCAGCTTCTTTACGAGCCTCTTCTGCTTCTTCTTTTTTAGCCTCTTCAGCAGCTTCCTTTTCTTCAGTCTCTGCAGCTGCTTCCTTTTCTGATCTTTCTGCAGCAGCTTCCTCTTTTTCCTCAGTTTCTGCCTGAGCTTCCTTGTCAGCTTCCTCAGCGTCTTTAACTTCGTCTTCAGCTTCCTTTTCTTCAGTCTCAGCTTCAGCTTCCTTTTGAGCTTCCTCAGCAGCTACCTCTTCTTTTTCTTGGGTTTCAGCCGCAGCTTCTTTCTGAGTTTCTTCAGCTTCCTTATCAGCTTCCTCAGCAGCTACTTCTTCTTTCTGTTCTTCCTCCGCTTCCTTATCAGCTTCCTCAGCGTCCTTATCAGCTTCTTCTGCTTCTTTTTCAGCTTCTTCAGCAGCCTGCTGTTCCTTGTCTTCTTCTTCAGCTTCTTTATCGGCTTCCTCAGCAGCTACCTCTTCTTTTTCTTGGGTTTCAGCCTCTTTGTCTTCTTGTTCTGCTTGGGCTTCCTTATCTTCTTCCTCAGCAACCTGTTGTTCCTTAGCTTGCTCTTCAGCAGCCTGCTCTTCTTTACGTGCTTCTTCAGCAGCTTCTTTACGAGCCTCTTCAGCTTCTTCTTTCCTGGCTTCTTCTGCCTCTTCTTTTTCTTCTGTTTCTGCTTCAGCTTCCTTCTTTGATCTTTCTGCAGCAGCCTCTTCTTTTTCCTCAGTTTCTGCCTGAGCTTCCTTATCTGCTTCCTCAGCATCTTTAACTTCGTCTTCAGCTTCTTTTTCTTCTGTTTCTGCTTCAGCTTCTTTTTGTGCTTCCTCAGCAGCTACTTCTTCTTTTTCTTGAGTTTCAGCAGCAGCGTCCTTAGCTGTTTCTTCCGCGTCCTTATCAGCCTCTTCAGCGGCTTGTTGTTCCTTCTCTTCATTCTCAGTGTCTTTTTCTGCAGTCTCTGCAGCTGCCTCTTCTTTACGTTGTTCTTCTGCAGCTACTTCCTTGCCTTCTTGTTCAGCTTTTATTTCCTTATCTTCATTTTCTGCATCTTTATCAGCTTGTTCAGCAGCAATGTCCTTCTCTTCTGTTTCTGCATCCTTAGCTTGCTCTTCAGCAGCTTGTTGCTCTTTGTCTTCTTCTTCTGCAACTTGCTCATCTTTAGCTTGTTGCTCAGCCTGTTGGTCTTTAGTTTCTTTTTCTGCTTCTTCTTTCTGCACTTCTTCAGCAGCTTCTTTTGTTATTTCTTCAGCTTCTTCCTTTCTTAGTTCTTCGGCTTGCTCTTTTTGCTCAGTTTCTGCTTGAGCGTCCTTCTCTGCGTTTTCTGCAGCTACTTCCTCTTTTTCCTCAGTTTCAGCTTGAGCATCTTTTTCTGCAGTCTCTGCATCTTTAGATTCAGTTTCGGCGTCAGCTTCTTTCTTAGCTTCTTCTGCAGCTACCTCTTCTTTTTCCTGGGTTTCAGCAGCAGCATCCTTCTGAGTTTCCTCAGCGTCCTTAGCAGATTCTTCTGCAGCTATGTCTTCTTTTTCTTGATTCTCTTCTTCTTTAGTAGCTTGCTCAGCTGCTTGTTGCTCCTTAGTTTGATTCTCAGCTTCTTTGTCAGCCTGTTCCGCAGCAGCGTCTTCCTTTGCTTTATTCTCAGCGTCTTTATCTTGTTGCTCAGCTTGCGTTTCTTTTGTTTCTTTTTCCGCGTCTTTTTCTTGTTGCTCAGCTACGTCCTTTTCCTGAGTTTCAGCATCAGCATCTTTCTGAGCTTGCTCCGCTGCTTGAGTCTCTTTCTCCTGAGTCTCTGCCTCAGCGTCTTTCTGAGCTTCTTCAGCAGCCTGTTGTTCTTTGTCTTCAGTCTCTGCGTCAGCTTCTTTCTTAGCTTCTTCAGCTGCTTGCTCTTCTTTCTCCTGAGTCTCAGCTTCGGCGTCCTTCTGAGCTTCTTCAGCCGCCTGCTGTTCCTTCTCTTCAGTTTCTGCCTGAGCGTCTTTCTCAGACTGTTCAGCAGCAGCGTCCTTATCTTCCTGCTCAGCCTGACGATCCTTTTCAGTTTCTTCAGCGTCCTTCTGAGCTTCTTCAGCGTCCTTATTTTCTTCTTCAGCTTGACGCTCTTTTTCAAGCTTCTCTGCTATTCGTTCTTCTTTTTCTTCGGTCTCAGCTTGAGCGTCTTTCTTAGCTTCTTCTGCAGCTACTTGTTCTTTTTCCTGAGTCTCTGCTTGAGCTTCCTTATCAGCACGTTCAGCAGCTTCTGCTTCCTTTTGTTCAGTCTCAGCAGTAGCTTCTTTGTCAGCACGTTCGGCAGCTTCTGCTTCCTTCTGTTCAGTTTCAGCAGTAGCTTCCTTTTGTGCTTCTTCAGCAGCCTGTTGTTCTTTCTGCTGTGTTTCCGCAGCAGCTTCCTTTTCTGATTCTTCAGCAGTATCTTTTTCAGAGCGTTCAGCAGCTTCCTTAGAAGCACGTTCGGCAGCTTCCTTAGAAGCACGTTCGGCAGCAGAGTCTGCCTCTTTTTGAGACTGCTCTGCCGCTTGAGTGTCTTTCTGTTGACGTTCTGCAGCGGCTGCTTCTTGTTCTTTCTGTGACTGCTCTGCAGCAGCCCTTGTTTGCTCCTTTTGTATTTCTTCTGCAGTATCATCAGCAGTAGGAACAGTACTTGCTAACGGGTCGTCTTCATCAGTAGGAGTAGTAGAATCACCACCGCCTCCACCTCCGCCAACATCTGGCTCAGGTTCTGGCTCAGGTTCGGAAGGTTCTTCATCAGGATCATAATCAGGATCTATCCTAACTTCTTCTAATTCGTTAGGGTCTCTTACACCAATAATGTTTCCAGACTCATCTACTTCATAAATCTGACCGTATTCTTCACTTCTGTCATAGTTAAAATCTATTACTACTTGACTGCCGTCAGTGTTTACGGTGTACCCAGATTGAGCCAGTGCTTCTATTAATTCTTCTTGGGTTGATACACCAAACAAACCCATTAAAACTTCTTGGTCTGATTCGGAAATATTAAAGAAGCCGCTATCACCGACACCGGTTCCAGCACTTGTCATATAGTCAACAAGAGAACCTATGTCTTGTTGTTCTATTGCACGATCAAGAGCAGCTTGAAAGTCAGTGTCTGAAGGTTGTCTGGGATCATAAGGAACCTGACCTTCAGTTAAACTTACTAGTTGATCTACAACAGTAGGATCGTCTACTATGTTGCCTTCACCATCAAACCATTGACCTTCTTCTTGATAGTAAGCAAGATTACCATCAGCGTCATAAAGCCCGTCTTGACCTAACTGGATTTCTCCCGTAGCAATAATAGACGCGCCTTCGTCAGCAAACCCGTCGTAGTAATCAACAGTACCGTCATCATTTACTACTGCAGAGCCACCAAAGCCATAAACATTACCTTCAGCGTCTACATAACCTTCAGAAGTAAATCGTAATCCTTCTATGTCTTGCCCTAGAATTCTATTACCATTTTCATCGGTGTAATAGTAATATGAACCAGGATCTACATAACCTGCACCTGCTCTGTACTCTAGTTCGTCTTCATCAACAACATCTGCAACACCTTCTACAGCGTCTGCAATGCCTCGTGCAATTTCATCAAACTGGTCTAAGTAGTCAGGAATGTCTACTTGGAACAAATCTCGTTGTCCAGACAAGAAGTCTTCAATAGCACTTATGTCAGGAAGATAACCACCAAAAAACTCTCGTAGTTCGTCGGCAGTAGAACTTGCCATTTCTTCTAGGTTTTCTAAGTAACCTCTAAACTGCTCCGAAAGACCAGCGCGAACCATAGCTTCAGCAAGTTGCTCAGGATCTAAGTCACCGCTTGTTGCTAACTGAGTAACTGAGTTAATAACGCCTGCTTGAATAACAGCGTCTGCTAATTCATTACCTGTCTCTAGTGCCTTAAGAATGTCTTGCGCTGTGTCTGTATCTAGCAACCCACCAGAAATAGCAGACTGTACAATGCTTTCTAAAGTTATATCTATGTCTTCACCGGTTAAAACCGAAGAACCTACTGTAGAAACTACTGAGTTAACTGCAGCGGATAAAGCAGCAGCTGAAGAACCACTTAGGTTTAAAAGAGCAGCAACGTCTTTACCAACACCAGCACCGCCTAAAAAAGAACCGGCAGCAATCTGCATTCCTATCTTTACGTAGTCAGTAAGACCTGCATGACTTACGTCTACAGTCTTTACATAAGCAGATCCATTCCACCGAAACTTGTCACCTGACTCACTATAGACTGTGTCGTTTATACCGTACTTTGCTAACAGTGCTTGGTTTTCTTCAGAGTTAATCCAACGGTTATATGCTGACGCTTGATTTTGTGTACGAAAGCCATATAGCTCCGCATACGTCATATTCGCGTCGTCACCGTACTGAGTTAGATCCTCACCTTCAAGAATCATTAACTCGTCTTCAGTTAAACTACCAGTGTATTCGTCCCAGTCACCTACATCGTAATCACCAGCCTGAATTAACTCTTCACGTTCAGTCATGTAAGCAAGGTAGTTGTCAAACGTACCAAACACTTCAGGCAGACGGTTTACAGTGTCACCCTCAAAGTACTCACGTAGCTCTGCTTCAGTTAACTGCTCAGCTTCTCTGCTTCCATACAAAGAAGTTGGACTAGCATCGCCACGCTCTGCACCCCTAAAAAATGTAAAGGTCATTTCAGAAGGAGCTTCTGGCTCATCACCTTTAACGTCACGTGCCGGTTTAATACCGCCAGTATCTGGAGCTGTAGTAGGCGTAGAAGGACCACCTACAGGTCCGCCAGCAGGATCAAACGGGTCTGATTCTCCTGGTGCTTTTTTAGTAGAAGAAGACGTAAACATTCCATTGCCGGTTGACGACGGAACCTTAGTAATAGTTTTGTTAGATATGTCTCTTTCAGGACTTACAGGCATGTACCCGACAGGAGTAAACTCAACAAGTTTACCGTTTATCTCTAGAATGTCACCGTATCTTGGAGCTGCCATTTACTTCTTCCAGTTAGCCAAGCCACGTAGGCCAAACGATGCTGCTACAGCCGCACCCAAGAAACCTTTGTACCACTCAGGCATAGCGTTGAGTGCTTCAAAGCCCGACATTACTACAGGGACCATGCTAGGAAAGAACGCAAGAATACATGGGATTGAAAACAAAATAGTAAACCACTCGTCTTTCCATGAGTTAGCCGCATTGTTCGCATGGATGTTTTCCCAGTTAGCATCCTGCTGTATAGCTACCATTTTGGCTTCATGGACAGCTTTTTTCTCTTCGGACTTACGTTCAAAGTGTCCTGTAACCAATGACGCTAGTGGCCCAATAAGCTGCTGTATCATTCTGTATCTTGCTCCCATAGAGCTTCGATAGTTCCAATACGTATTGTTAACTCGTGAACTTCTTCTTCTATCTGACGTAAGCCAATAACATCAATCTGAATGCTTTCAATCATCATGTCTTGTCTAGCATCATCAGGTAAAGACCCAAGTTCTCCACGAGGCCATAGGATACGAAACTCAGTGTTACGCTCTATTTCCAACTGTGACTTGTCAAAAGAATGCTCAATAGTGTTAAGACGCTCTTGGATACCAAAGTAAGCCATAGTAGCAATCGACGTAGCCGCAACCATAGCAATTAGGTTACGAATAGGGATTGTTACATTTGTTGACTCATTAATATCCATAGCTACCTAGCAAACTCCAATATACCAATAGCAACAACTATGATTACAGAGATAGACGCAAACCCACCTTGCATCATCTTTTCCAGCCTATCAAAGCGTCTGTTATGCTCATCAAGCTGTAGCTGGATCATTTGATACCGTAAGGCACACTCAGCTTCATGTTTGTCTAAACGTGCTAATGCGTCATCTACAGAATTCATACC
>Ga0070752_1001621_pt1 | contig 15501 bp, 10 predicted proteins | sample VirMetDEL_Aug_30_FD_77440 | JGI IMG/M metagenome (GOLD analysis project Ga0070752, IMG submission 77440) | Aqueous microbial communities from the Delaware River and Bay under freshwater to marine salinity gradient to study organic matter... | ecosystem: Environmental > Aquatic > Marine > Coastal...
GCCGAGCTGGGAGACGGTCACGGCGATGCGCGTTTGAAGCATCAGATCAACAGGCTGCAAAGCGCTTTTGCCGATAAAGACGACATCCAGTACCGCGCGCGCCAACTGACCGAAGACGTCGCTGTCGCGCTGCAGGCCAAGCTGCTGCTTGAGGCCGGTAACGATGCCGTGTCGGATGCCTTTATCACCAGCCGCCTGGAAGGCTGCGGACGGGTCTTCGGCACACTACCGCGTGGGCTGGATATCCAGCGGCTGCTGAAGCGGAGTATGCCGGTCGAGCGTTAGGCGCGGCCGGCGTTTACTCGGGCAGGATCGCGCCAGCCTGCGGCGTTTGAATATCCCGCTCGGGAATCTCCCAAATCACCAGCTTCGGTGGCGTTTCGCTGAAGTCGCGGCTGGCGAAGTAGCGGGTCGCGGCGCCGGCGAACTCGCCGCCTTCCTTGGCGAAGTTGCCTACTGCGGCGCCCAAGGCTTGTTCAAGGAAGGCAGGAAAGTTCGAGTTCTGCGAGAACGACGTGCCGATCAGCGCAATGTTTGGCAGCTGCGCATCACCGAACAGGTCATCTTCGCTGAGGTTGTCGCTGGCCTCGGCTTGTGTCTCGAAGCGGGTGGGGCGGACCTCTTCCTGTTCGGGCTGCAGCGCGTGCGGTAGCCAGTCGAGGCCAGCCAGGCGTGGCAGGTCGCCTGGGCGTGGCTGGAGTTCTCCAGGTTGACCGACCAGCGTTTTCGCCGGGCTGGGGCTCACGTCGGTTTGTTGCACCGCTGCGGCCAATGCGGCTGCGGCCGCCTGCGCGCCGGCTTCGCTCCAGTGAGTATCCGTACGCAGAAAAGCCTCGGGCCCCTGCGCCGCGAGCGCAGGGGTAAGGTCCAGGGTGCGGACGCCCGACAACTGCACCGTCCAGTCCTTAATGCGTGTCTCGAAACGCTCCGGTCGAGGAATACCGCACAACGCCTCGCTGGCGATCCGCGATTTGTCCGGCACGATGGCGACGATCAGCTCGATGCCGCGGCTGGCCAGATACTCGCGTACGGCATGAACCTGTTCCGCCTTGGCGGCGGCGTTCGCGTCAGCCTCGGGATGGACTTTCAGCTCGTCGGCGATGTACAGCCAGCCATCGCACCCTTCGCGCACGCGCGGGCCGAGGTCGTCGATCAGCAGCCAGCTGGCGGCACGTTCGAGGCGCGCGGCCTGCTCGGGAAAGGGCACGTTCGCCAGTTCGTCGGCGATGCGGTGAGTCACCTCGCCATGGATCAGCGCATCCCAGCTAGGGCGACCTTCGATCAGGTCGACGCGGCCGGTACACACCGCCCACAGGCAGGAGAGCAGGCCGCAGGCGAAAAACAGCACAAGCACCACGCCGGCCAGTGGGCTCAGGCGGACGCTGAGCTCGGAAGGTGGAACCGGTGCCGGGGAGGAGGGGAGCGAAGGAGTGGTCATCAGGCGGCCCTCAGAACTGGAAATACAGGAAGGGCACGGTTTCGCGGCTGGCGATCAGCGCGAACGACAGCATGAAACCGCAGATCGGCCAAGCCGCGCCCAGCATAAGGAACCAGCGATCATCGCTCCAGCGCGATTCGGCACGGGCCTGCCAGACCGGCAGGATAACGCAGACGACGCCGAGCATGGCGGCGATGCCGTGGGCCGGGCGCAAGGTTACCGCCAGGGCATCGCCGAGGCCGAAGCTGTGCAGGCCGAACTGGCCGGCGTACATGGACAGGGCGCTGCCCAGGTCCGGTGCGCGGAACAGTGTCCAGGCGAGGGCCACGAACAGCAGCGTCAGTGCATGCGCGGGGAAGGCCGGCATGGCGCGCAGACCGGCCTGGTCCCAGGCGCGCGCCGCGCAAAGTGCCAGCCCGTGCAGCCCGCCCCAGAGCAGGAAGTTCCAGCTGTCGCCGCCGTGCCATAGGCCGGCAATCGCCATGGTCAGAAACAGGTTGCGGTAGGTGATCCACTCGCTGCGCCGGTTGCCGCCCATGGGGATGTACAGGTAGTCGCGAATCCAGCTGGACAGCGACAGATGCCAGCGCCGCCAGAAATCCTGGATGCTGCGCGCCAGATATGGCCGGTTGAAGTTCTCGGGGAAGTGAAAACCGAGCATCAGGCCGATGCCGATGGCCATGGCGCTGTAGCCGGCGAAGTCGAAGAACAGCTGCATTGAATAGGCCAGGCAGCCGATCCAGGCGTCGACGAAGCTCGGCTGCTCCAGCGCGAAGGCGGTGTCGGCCAGCGGCGCCAGGCTGTCGGCGACCAGCACTTTCATGCTCATGCCGATCATGAAGCGTCGGTCGCCGAGGGAAAAGTTCATCCAGGTGACGCGGCGCTGTGCCAGCTCCTCGCGTACCCAGTTGTAGCGAATGATCGGCCCGGCGATAGAGTGGCCGAACATCGACAGGTAAGTGGCGTAAGCGACGAAGCTGCGCTCGACCGGGACCACATGGCGATGCACGTCAACCATGTAGGAAATCGCCTGCAGCACAATGAATGACAGCCCCGCCGGCAGCGCGACATACTGCCATTCCAGCGGCATCGCTCCCATGCCCATCAGTAGCTCGCTGATTTGCCCTGCCACCATATTGGCGTACTTGTACCAGCACAGCACCAGTACGTTCAGCACGATCAGCGCTGTGAGTACCCGCACCCTCGTCCTGCCCTGCTCGGGGAGGCGGTTGATCAACAGTCCTCCCAGCCAGGCGATGACCGTCAGCACGATGTGCAGCAACAGGAACATCGGGCTCAGCCAGCCGTAGAAGAACCAGCTGCCGACCAGCAGTACCGGGTTGCGCCAGCCCGCCGGGCTCAGGCTGTAGATCAGCACGAACGCCGGCAGGAAAAAGATCAGAAACTCGAGGGAGGCGAATACCATGTCAGTTCTTCAATTGGCCACTGTGTCCCTGGCCTGAAACAGGCGAGATCCATTTGCAGAGGGTGCCAGCATGACGCTGTAGCGCTCGCCGGCTTCCAACTGGCCGAGCGCCAGTGGCTCGCCTACCGGCTGACCGCCGCACAGCAATTGCACCGAGAGGTTCAGTGGATTGATCAGCCGCCGCTGGAAGCCGTCCAGCGCCACTGCCTTGAAGATCGAAACGTTGCGCCCGGCGGCATTCAAGGTGGCGTTTTTGCAACTGCCGTCGAGGTTGTAGAAGGCCAGCGAGGCCTTTAGGGCGCTGAAGTCGTCCGCCTGCTCACGCACCACGCGTACGTCCATCGTCTCGCCTTGGCCGGCGAGGCCGACCACCGTGACAAATTCGCCGGGCTCCACAGTGACGTCCAGCGCCTGCTGCTTTTCGCCGCGGGTCAGTGTGCCCTGCACGGGCTTGCCGGCCGGCACCACTAGGAAGTCCGAGGCGGCGCTGTCGCCTTCCAGCGCGAGGCTCGCGCCAGAGCCAGCGGCGACCAGCTCGAGGGTGCCGGGCGCTGCGCTGACGAAGCGCAGGAATGCCGAGTCTTCACTCGGGCCGGTGGGGTAAAGCGGGATCGAGGCTGCTAAGGCCGGCAGTGGTGCTGCGACTAGCCAGGTAATCAGCAGGCGTGGGCGGCTCATTGCTTAGCCCCTTTGGTGCCGAGAGCTTCAGGCGGGAGCTTGGCGATGGCGTCCGCGATACCTGCGCCCCAGCTCTTGTAGCCGGCCACAGTGAAGTGCTGGCCGTCGGTGGTCTGCCATTGTCCCGGCTTGGCCATCTTCAGCGAGTCGACATAGGTGCAGGGCGCTACGTTGGCTTCGAGAAATTTCGACATCAGCTGGGTGCGCGAATCGTTCTTCTTGTACATGCCGCCTTCCTTGCCCCAGGCCGGGCCGACCCACACGCACTTGGTGCCGGTAGCGGCGATGGCCTTGGTCAGGTTGGTGACGCTCTGCCAAGCCCAGGCCTTGGGAAAGGCCGGCTTGTCGTAGGAGGCCATGGTGTCGGCAATCACCAGCACTACCACGTCGGGCTTTTCCTTGGCGATGAGGTCCTTGATCGGGGTAGTGGTGGCTTCGCGGCCCTTGATCAGCAGCTTGCCGGTGCCCTGTTGTTCGGCACCGCAATCGACCTTCTTGGTCGTCAGCCAGTCGGCGGCGCTGGCCCCGCAGGCCCCGATCGAATGCACCTGGGCGCCTTTGGCGACGAGCGCGGCGTTGAGCGGCTCGGTCAGGTGGTTTTGCAGACTCATGTGGCTTTCGCCGAGAACGAGCAGGGTGAGGCCGGCGAGAACGGACATAGGTGGCTCCTGAGTAATCAGTTGGCGTAAGGGGAGGTGTAGGGGCTGATTGGCAAGGCCATTGGCCCCGTCTGATCTTCAAAGAGGTAACGCAGGTACAGACCGGTGTTCCACTGGCGGTAGTCCTGGGCGTTGTCGAGGCCCAGATGTCCGCCGAGAACGAAGTTCGGTGTCATGCGATACTCGCCAGCGCCGTAAAGGCTGTAGCCGAGGCTGGTCTTGCTGCTGCCTGCATGGACGGCGGGTCGCCCGAGGACGCCGGAAGCCGCTGCCTGCAGATCCGAGTCGTTGGGGAAGTAGTCGGCATCATCCTGATCGATGAACTGCAGGCCCACCGAGCCCTTGAGCTGGTAGCTGAAGCGCTCATAACGCTGCGACCAAGACACTGGCATGCTCAGCGCGAAGAAGGTCTGCGGGCTGAAATAGCCTCCATGGCCGTAGGTGTAATAGCTCTGGTTCTCGGAGTAGCTGAACGCCGTGCTGCTGGCGCCAAGCGTGAGCTTCTGGTCTTCTGTGTTGCTGAGATACCAGTACACACCGCCGCCGAGTTCGGCGCGGTTATTGTCGCTGACGTTGTTGCCCTTGAGCACGTGGGCGGCGGCGTAGCCATAGGTACCTACGTTGCCATCGTCGTAGCCAAGCTCGCCGCGCACGCCATTGGCGGTCACGCCGCCCCATTGCTGGCCGGTACGCTTGTCTTCAGTGCCAGCGAAGGACAGCAAGCTGTCGGTAACCGCTCGGCGCGATGCGCCCGCCTTCCAGTGTGCGTTGCCGGTCGAGCCGATCGGCCGCTCGAGGCTGACGCCGCCCACCGTGGTGTCGTAGAGGAAGCCGAGCGGGGTGGTGCCGAGGTCTGCCTTCAGGCCGATACCCTCATGCGCGTAGGCAACGCCGATGCCGACGCCGCTTGCTTTCTGCGAGCCGGGCGAGTCGGCAGAGGCGAGCGGGCCTGCGCCAAAGCGACTGCGGGCGTCTTCGCCGATGCTCGAAGCATTTAGTGCCACTGGCGTGACGCGCACCGCAATTCGACCGTTGCCCATCGGCAGGTTGGCTTCTGCGGGTGCCTCAGTGCGGGTCAAGCGACCAAGTCCTGATTCACTGTCGTTGCCAGAGACCTGCAGGCCCTGCACCAGGTATGGACTACGTGCCTCGGAAATCTCCGCCAGTGCCCGTGCGGCGGGGCTGAGGTTGGCACGCGGATCGGTCGGCTTCGGCGGCACGGCAAAGGGATTGCCAGCCACGCCGGCCTGGCTGGCGAGCTGGCTAGTGGCGCTTGCCAATCTATCCGGCGCGGTCGGCACCGGCGCCAGCGGGTCGGCCGCTTGCAGCCGTTGTCCCGTCTGGCCCGGCAGGCCAAGGAAGGGGTTGGTGCTTTCCTGCTGGACCGTGGTGGCTGTGTAGGCGGCTCGCTCCTGGCGTTTTTCCTGCGCGACCACTTGCTTGAGCAGCTCTGCGGCTTGCTTGGTCTTGCCCTGACGGCGGTACATGTTTGCCGCTGCGGTGAGCACCTCGGCATCGGCCGGGGCGAGGCGCAGGGCCTGCTGAATTGCGTTGTCGGCAAAACCATGCTCGCCAGCTTGCGTGGCGGCCTCGGCAGCGCCGAGTTGCAGCTGCGCATCCGCGGGGTTGCGCTGCAGCAGCGGGCGGTAGAGCTCCAGCGCCTTAGCCGGAGTGCCGCTGTCGGTGTACATCCTCGCCAGCGCGGCGTTGGCCAGAGCGTCCTGCGGGCGCTGGATCAGCGCCGGGGAGAGCATGTCGTAGGCGGCAACCAGATCGCCCTGTTCGCGAAGCCGGTCGGCCTGGCGGACGCGGTAGATGTGCAGCAGGTCTTCATACTGCCGGCGCTGGGCGGCATCGAGCGGTTCGGCTTGCAATGTGCGCATCAGCGAAGCCGCTTCGGCATCCTGGTCGGCGCTGAGCAGCACGCCGATGTATTGCAGCGTCAGGCCCGTGTTCCTGTCCGGGCTCCGGGCCAGTAGGTCGCGCATCATCGTCATCGCCCGCACCGGGTCGCCGGCGTCGGCGTAGGCCTGCGCCAGTGCCGACTGGCGCTCGGGCCGCCCCTCAGCCAGCGGTACGGTGCGGGCGAGGAAGACCCGGGCGTCCTGCTTGCGGCCGGCAGCGGACAGCTGGCTGATCTGTTGCAGCTGTAGCTGGAAGGTCGTGTCGCTGGCCAACTGCTGGATGTCGGCCGTGCGCGCAGATACGGGGATCCGCCGCAGCGCCTCGTCTGCCTTCTGCCATTCCCCGAGTTCTGCGGAAAGCAGTGCACTGACATACAGCGCCTGGGGATCGTCGGGGTTGGATGTCAGCAGGCCGTCGATCAGCGACCGCGCTTCAGGAACGGCGCCTAGCTGCAGGTAGATACGCGCCAGCGCGAAGCGCGCCCAGGCATTGTTCGGGTCGTGTTGCAGGGCTTGCTCAAGCGCCTGCCGCGCGCCAGCCTGGTCGCCTTTGGCCTCGGCAATACGGGCACGCTGCATTGCCTGGTTTGCCCGCAGCTCGCCGAGATTGCCCAAGGCATCACGGCTTTCGGTGGGCAGCTGGTCAATCAGTGCTAGTGCTTCTTCGGTGCGCCCGGCCTGCACCATCGTATCGATCAGACCGCGTTGGGCGTCAGCGTCGGCGGGCTTGCGTTGCAGCACCTGCCGATAGTCCGCTTCAGCCTGTACAAAATTGCCATCGGCTAAATGGATGTTGGCTCGCTGGCGCAAGCCTTCCGTGTTGTTCGGTTGCAGCGCGATAGCCTGCTGCACCAAAGCCAGGGCGGCGTTGCCCGTGGCCTGGCGGCTGCTGTCGAGTAGTCGCCAATAACGCACTTCGCCCAGCGCTTTCTTCCAGCTGCCTCCACGCGGTTGTCGCACCGCCTTCGTCAGTAGGAATTCGGCATCCTCGAGCTTGTCCTGCTGCTGGCGAACCACTCCCAGGCCACCGAGTGCATCGGGGTCGTTGGGGCTGGCCTTGAGGCGTTTGGCGAAGGCTTTCTCGGCGCCTGCAAGGTCCTTGCGGTCAAGCGCGGCCAGGCCACGCGCAACGTCCGGGTCGGGCTTCCACGCAGCTGGTTTGGCCGGGGCGTTGCGAGCCTTCGCCAGTAGAGCGTGGATCTCTTCGTCGTCCGGATGGGTCTTCAGGTAGTGTTCGAACAGAGGGGCATCGGCCGGCTTCGGCTCTGCGATCCAGGTCAGTGCCAGGCGCCAGCCTTCTTCGGCGTAACCTTGAATGTCTTCGCGCGCCGTAAGTTTGGCCAATGCCCGGATGCCTTCGGGGCGCGTCGATTCACGGCGTGCAAGCTGCTGGGCGAGGAACAGCGCGGCGATCGAGTCGTCCGGCCGTTCGCGTACCAGCCGCTCCAGGCCGGCACGGGCTTCGGTCCAATGCTCATCCAGAAAGCCAAGGTTATTGTAAAACTCGCGGGCGATGAGCCCCTGCGGCTCGCGCTTGCCAAGTAACTGACGATAGTGCTGGGAGGCTTGCGCCCGCTCACCATTGTCGACCAGCAGGCGAGCCTCTTCGAGCTCCTTGCTATTGACCGAGCTGGAAAGGTGAATGTCCTGCTCAAGCTGCAACGCCTGCCGGGGCAATGGCTCCACGGCTTGGAGCCGCGCGAGATATTTGCGTGCCTGCGCTGTGTTGCCCTTGTCCAGTGCAATGGCACCCAGGCCGTAGAGCGCATCGACCTGAGCGGCATCCAGTTCCAGCAGGCGGTTCCAGGCTTCAGCGGCCCGCTCGGGTTTCTCCTGCGCCTGCCAGAAATGGCCTTGCCGGATCAGCAACTGCTGCGGGTCGTCCTGGGCGTGTGCTGTCGGCAGGCCGAGCGCTGCGAGCAGGCCAAAGGTCAGCGCGTGATATCTGAACATGCGGTGTTCCAGAGAGGTTGCAGGTTGCCGTCAGCGGCAAACCGGTAATGACCGTCAGCCCAGCCGAGGCCGAACAAGCTGAGCATGTAGTTGTAATAAACCGGCGGGCCCTTACCCTCGGGCGCGTCGAGGGCCTTCTCAAGCCCTTGGCGGGCGCGCTGCGCCTGTTGTTCGGCCAGCCGGGTCTTGCCCTTGGCGTGTAGGTAGGGCACGAGGGCTGCGGAAAAGCCGAAGGGCGCGTCGCCTTCGGCTTTTCCGCTGGCGACCTCGACGCGTTCGGGCGGGATGCCGCGGGCCGAGGTGGCTGAACCCATGCCGTGCACGGCTTGCAGGGTGGTCGCGGCCAGTGGATCGGCTGCCGAGGTCATGCCTGCCCACAGGTACACACGGATGGCATCGTAGCTACCGGCGCCACCCTTGAACGGGTCGATCTCGAAGCGACCCTCGCCCGACCCGTCGATACGATAGCCCAGCCAGTCTGCGGCAAAGCCGTGTGGTGCTGAGCGCTGCAGAGCAACGGTGCTGGCCTCTGCGATGTTCGACCAGGGGCCGGCTGGCTGCTCGGCGGCCAGTCGGCGCAGCAGTGGCAGGGGCTGGTAGCTAGGGTTCAAGCGCCAGAGTCGCTCCTCGGGATGCTCGAACCCGACCGGGCCTGGCAGCAGCATGGTGCCCAGGCCGGGCAGGTCGGCGGTTTCCTTGGCAATCACGTTCGCCAGTAGCCGTTGGGCATCGGCGCGGTAGTCGGGGCGGTCCCACAGGCGTGACGCCTCGAGCAAAGCGTAGGCGAACCAGAGGTCGGCATCCGAGGCGGCGTTGGTGTCCTGGCGTTGCCACACGCCATCCTTGCCCTTGCCCCATAACCAGGCTGGCAATTGGTGATCGAGGTCGTTGCCAGTGAGGTTTTCGACGCTCCACCGCCAGATCCGCTCGAATCGGTCACGATCGTTCGCGACCAGCGAAAAGAACAGGGCGTACGACTGGCCTTCAGAAGTGCTGTGGTGCGGTTCTAGGGAAGATTCGAGTACCCTCCCGTCGGCCTGCACCCAGCGGTCGGCAAACTGCTCCCACATCGGCCACTGGGCCTGGCACTGATCCGCCCGTGCGGGCATTGCAGCCGGCAGGGCGATGATCAACATGGCCAGGGGTAGAGCGTGGCGGGCGAGTCCAGTCATGCTTTAGCCTTCCAGCCGACGTCGCGCCTTGGCGCGCAGTACTACATAGAACACCAGGCTCAGCAGCGCCACGGCCAGTCCGGTAGCCAGCAGCATCATGAACACACTGCCCGAGAGCAACCACTGCAGGTACTTGAACCAGCCCAGCTGCCCCACATGGTAGGTCTCTTCAGCGACCAGTGAGTCGACGCGGCTGCCGTTAACGACTGCAAGGCTGCCCTCGATATTGCCTTCGTACTGCTCGCCACCGATCAGCGCGTCGGTCAGTTCACTCATGGCGGTAGGGTCGGCACTCGCCAGTACCACGACACTGCGACCTGGCTCGACGGGCGACTCGAAGCCTGCGATGAAGCTGCGGGTACGGTCGCCGGTCAGCGAGACGCTGGTGCGGGCGCCACGGTGGTTCACGCCTGGATCGGGGCTCAGCCAGTCGCGCATACGCCAGGTCAGGTCCGACAATTCAAGCCGCTGTGTGGTGCCGTTCAGAGCGGCGGGCAGATGCTCGTTCCATGCCTGCAACACTGGCAGCTCCTGACTGCCTGCGATAACCAGCAGGTCCTTGCCGCGTAACTGTTCAGGGTCGGCGCCATCAGTTACCTGCACCGCTGAGGCGGGATAGCCGGTGGATTCGCCAAAACGGCCCAGCACGGTCAGGTAGGCCGCGATTTCCTCCGCCGAGGGTGTGGAAGCAAGCACTACCGCGGTTTCCGACAGATCGGCCAGGCGGGTGAAGGGGAACCCGCTGCCCTGGAACACGCCGAGGTTTGGCATCGAGATGAAATGTTTGTAGTGGCTCAGGTCCAGGTAGGAGTCAGGCTCGATGCTGCCGCGCATGTTGTCGATGATGATGTCGCGACATTCTCCCTGCTTGATGAAGTCGTACATGAAGCGGAACTCGAGGGTCGAATTCAGCGGCAGGTCGGTCAGCGGCAGATCGATATCCGTTTCGCGCAGCAGACTGTCATCGCTCTTGAGCAGGTCCAGCAGACCCTGGTCGTCACCAAGGTTTTCCACCGAAGGCAGTGGCAACGACTTGAGGTATTTTCCGTTTGCGCTGACCAGCAGCGAGGAATTGGTCGACACCGGCTGAGGCGTGTAACGGTAGCGCAGCTTGAGCGTCGGGTTTTCCTCGTTCCAGCCGAACAGGTCGGGGGGAAGGCGCACGGGGACGGAAATGGTGCCCGGGTCGTAGCCCGAGACGCTGAGCGCCTTGCTGGCGATCAGCTCGCCGATACGTACCGGGCGATCGCTGGGTAGCCAGTTGGGTGCGTCATAGGGGTGGCGCGGTGCGAGGTTGACGACATCCTCCACGGTCAATCGCTCGCCGGACAACGTCTGGCTGCCGAGCGCCAAGGCCGCAGCGGCAACCTTAAGCTGTGAACTGTCTGCGCCGGCCACCACAAGCAGCTTGCCGTAGGGGTCATTCGGGTTGTCGGTCATCGCCAGGGTTGGCTTGGTAACTTCCTCGACGCCTAGCAACTGGGCCGCTGCGGCGCCGGTGGCCAGCACTACCGCGTGACCCTGGTCGGGCAGCTCGGCGAAGCTCACCGGGAAGCGCGCGGTGCGATAACTGGCCAGCGCGCCGAACCAGGACGACAGCGCGCCTGCAGCTTCCAGTTGAGTTGCGTTCGGCTCGTTCATGAACACAAACGGCAGGGTCAGGGCACGAGCATCGCGGCGATCGAAGAACGGCTGTGGCAGCCGGGCAAGATCGTTGGGCAGCGCCAGCGGTGTGGTCTCAACGGTCAAGATGCTGCGATTGCTGACCTTGGCCCACAGGCTGGTGTGCTTGGGGTCTTCGCAGGCCATGGTGTAATGACCGATCAGCTGCAGGCTGAGCCGGTTGAACTCGGTGACTAGGTGCGGCGGGATTTCCACCAGTTGCTGCAGGCGCGTGCCTGCGGTTTCGGTCGGCAGCATCAGAGTGGCGGCGACCTCGTCGTTGACTAAAACGTTGAGCTGCGACAGATCCGGCAGCAGGGCTGGCGAGTAGCTGTAGTCGAGCTGCAGCCGAGCGCCGGTCACGACCTGGTCGGCGCGCACGTCAAAATTGACACTGTCGATGCCTTCGATTCCGCGCAAGGTCATCGGGTAATTGGCGCCCAGCTGGCGCAGCGTATGCTGCTGGCTGTTCGATGCATTGTTCTCTGCGATCAGCTGTATGGACTCGGCCGAGGCGGCTTCTGGGGCGGCGTCTTCAGCATGAGCCGACAGAGCCAGCGTGGTGGTCACGACGGCCAAGAACACGGTAATAGAGCGGCGCAACGGGGAGTCGACCTGCTTGCGGAGATTCATGTGTTCCTCGGGACAATAACCGCGCCGGAAACTTTTGCGGCGCGGCGAAGTTGGATTTCTTCGAGAGTGGCTTTGGATAGTTGACGTATTCCGCGTAGGCCGACTCGCGAGACATCGCGCAGAGCGCTCAGTGGAGTGTCGGCCCGGCTGTTGCCCCAGGCGTCAGCCCAAATATCGGCGCGGCTGAAAGTTAGTTGGGCCAGTTCGTATTGCTGGGCGGTGGTTAGCTGCTTGAAGTGCAGGCCGATCGTCTCGTCACGACTGAACACCACAGTCGCTGGAAACGAGCTTTCGTGATCATCAAGATAAAGGGAGGCGTCGACCGTTGCCCCGCGCGGCACGGTTACGCCCGTCGGTAATTGGATACCAATACCGCGTTGGGAGAAATCAAGGGTGTGACAGGCGATGGTATAGCCGTCGTCCAGCGCCAGGGTTGCGCTGATCCGGGCATTGACTCTCGGCTCGGCACGCATCTGGCGGCTTTCGCTAGCTACTGCCACCGCGGCGCTGGTGATAATGATGTTGTACAGCGTCCAGACCAGGTTGATGACTAGCGTGGAGGCACTGGCATCGGCGTCGAGCGCCAGCTTGCCCAGTCCGACCGCGAGACCGAGCAGGTTCAGGCCCAGCACGATGATGTAGGGGCGCGCCATCTTCCAGTCGAAGTAGCCTCGGTCAATGACCCCGCCCTTTGCTGTGACGTTGAACTTGCCGAGCTTGGGGTTGACCAGCGCGAGCAGAACCGGCGGCATGATGTACCAGGCCAGTACCGTCTCGTAGACCTCATTCCAGAAAGAGTGACGGAAGCGGCCCTGAATCGCGGAGTTGGTGATGCTGGCATGCAGGATGTGAGGCAGCGCATAGGCGGTGATCAGCAGAGCGGAGGCCTGGAATACCTGCGCCTCGAAGAACAGATAGGCCAGCGGGGCGGTCAGGAACACCAAACGCGGCAATCCATAGAAGAAGTGCAGCATGGCATTGACGTAGCACAGGCGTTGGCCGAGCTTGAGTCCGCGTCCGAGCAGCGGGTTGTCAGTGCGAAATATCTGCGCCATGCCGCGGGCCCAGCGGATGCGCTGGCCGATATGGCCCGACAGGCTCTCGGTGGCTAGACCCGCTGCCTGGGGGATCGCCAGATAAGCTGTGTTGTAGCCCAGGCGGCTCAGTTTTAAGGCGGTGTGGGCGTCCTCTGTCACTGTTTCCACCGCCACGCCGCCGACTTCTTCTAGCGGGGCGCGTCGCAGGATGGCGCACGAGCCGCAAAAGAACGTGGCGTTCCACAGGTCGTTGCCGTCCTGCACCAGGCCATAGAACAACTCACCTTCGTTGGGTACCGCACGGAAGGTTTCGAGGTTCTTCTCGAACGGATCGGGCGAGAAGAAGTGGTGTGGGGTCTGCAGCAGCGCCAGTTTCGGATCCTTGAGAAACCAGCCGATGCCAATCTGCAGAAAGGAGCGGGTCGGGACGTGGTCGGCGTCGAAGATGGCGACGTACTCGCCATCCGTCTGCTTGAGCGCCCAGTTCAGGTTGCCAGCCTTGGCGTGGAAATTGTTCGGGCGAACGATATAGCCGATGCCTACTTCTTCGCAGAACTGCCGAAAGGTCTCGCGCCGGCCATCATCGAGCACGTGCACACGCAGCTTGTCTTTCGGCCAGTCGATCATGTGCGCGGCGATGGCGGTAAGACGCACGATTTCCAGCGGCTCGTTATAGGTCGGGATGAAAACATCCACTGTCGGCCACAGGCTGCGGTCGGCCGGTAAGGGCAGTGGTTTGCGCTGGAGCGGCCAAGCGGTCTGCAGGTAGCCGAACAGCAATACTGTCAGGGCATAGAGCTCCGCCAGCAGCAGGCCATAGCCGAACACCGCATCGAGCGGGTTCTCGAAGCCCAGCGAGGACGTCAGCCGCCAGTACATGTAGCGCAGCGAGGCAATCACCGACAGGGTGATCATGCCGATCTTCACCCATTGGTGGTTACGCTTGCGCAGCAGCAGCACGGCAACTAGGCAAAAGGCTGAGAACAACAGTTGTGCTTGCAGGTCGAGCGGTGCGGCCACTACCGGAACCAGCATTGCCAGGCCTATGGCTGCCAGCAGCATGCTGCCCAGGCGGCCGGTCAACCAGCGTTCGTCGCTAAGTGCTCGCAGCTTTGTCACTAACGAGGTGGGGGTGGGGCTCACTTGGTGGCACTGCCTTCTGAAGCGAAGGGCAGTTGGCCCATGAAAGTCTGGGCGAACCGGACCAGATCCTGGAACCCTTGACCGTGGGCGTCCTGCTCTAGCGCGGTACGGTTGTAGGCCAACGCGTCGGATACTGACTGGTCACGGTGGATCATTCCGACCAATCGCTCGCCCACAGCTTGCTGCATGATCAGGCTGACGTCGCGGTTGAGTTGGCGGGAGCGGTCGACTTGATTGATGAGATAGCTACAACCCACAAAGTCGTCGCGCTCGCCGACGTAGCTACTGATCAGCTTCTCGGCCATTGGCAATGCTGTATAGGAGGCCGCGTCGGGAAGGCTTACGACGAGCGCCTGGCGAGTGATCGCTAACGCCTGCCGCAGGTAAGGTGATGGCCCCGGCGGGGTGTCCAGGATGACGACCGCGCCATCGGCAAGCTCCATTGCTTCGAGATGACGCCCCAGCCAATACCGGTCGCGGTCCAGAAGCTGCTCAAATGCTTGGCGTTCTTTCTCTTCTATCAGGCCGTGCGGCAGCAGGGCCGGTCCGGCTGTAGTTGCCATGCAGAGTAACCGCCAGTCCTGAATGCTTTCGCTCGTACTAGCTATGCCACGAGCTGCATCTTCTATGGAGCGTTGATTTTGCGGCTGGACGTGATGAATGAGCGCATTTTGCGGGTCAAGGTCTACAAGCAGCACCGATCGGCCCAGGTTGGCCAGGCCTACTGCGAGGTTTGCAGCGATCGTGCTTTTTCCGACGCCGCCTTTACTGGACATGACAGTGACGACATTCACCTGGCCCAAAGCAGGCGCGACCGGTCCGATAAGCTGTTCTTGCGATGCTTTCGCTGTTGCGTTGGCGACAGCTTCGTTCTCAGCTTGCTTCAGCTGCGCCAGTAGGTCCTGCAAGCTTCCGGCAGGCCAGGCAGTTTGCTGGCTATTGTCTTGAAAATGACGCGCAGTAGCGGGCGCAGCAGATGCACAAGAAATTGGCGCGACGCTAGAAGCATTCTTTGCCTCGGTCGGGCCCGGGAGCGGAGCTGCATGTGGTGAGTCCGCCTGCGGTTCGGGCGTTGCGCTTGTCGCTAAGGCGGGCCAGCGACTGACTGAGTCTCGGTCTCGACCTGCACGTGATACTTCCTGATATTGCTCAGGGGAGGCATCGATCTTTCTAAAAAGGCCGAGAATGTCGCTCGAAATGCCCATTTCGGAGCTCCAATTGTATAAATGCGTTCAGTGGGGTGCTCACGGCCAAGCCTATGTCGCGGTTATCACCCCGACACATGTGGGTGGCAGTCTGCTTTTTGGGGCCATGAAATCCGTGGAATGGATGATGGCATAGTGCTACTTCAGATGACAGTGCCGCTTGTCAACCTTTTTTTGGCGTTAATAATTTGACTGTGTGCTTGCTTAAACCTTTCCGCGACGTTAATCCGCCGCTTGCCGCTTATTAAGCAAATTCGGTTCCTGCAGATGCTCCGCTTGTCGCCAATTTATGCCAAGCGGTGACTATCGGATCAGCAACCTTCTTTGGGCCATAGGCTAGGCTAAAAGGCTAAGCCGTACTGCATGATGGGAGTCTCAGCCTGGGCGCAGTAGAGCTTTAGGGGGCTTCCAGTTGTCCAAGTGGACCTGGGTTCTGCTGCTCAACCGGTGGCTGGTCAGTCGGCTGAGCAAGCTAATTAATTACCCAATGATGCCGGCTAACAGCGGCCGATCAACATTGCCCCCACTGAGCACCACGGCAATCCGTTCGCCTCGGTTGTGCTCGCGCTCCTGGATCGCCGCAGCCAGCGC
>Ga0070752_1001626_pt1 | contig 15464 bp, 17 predicted proteins | sample VirMetDEL_Aug_30_FD_77440 | JGI IMG/M metagenome (GOLD analysis project Ga0070752, IMG submission 77440) | Aqueous microbial communities from the Delaware River and Bay under freshwater to marine salinity gradient to study organic matter... | ecosystem: Environmental > Aquatic > Marine > Coastal...
ATGGCTCCTGCTACACAGCCTGTTATGGGTGGTGAGCTACAAGCCGTGGGAGTTACCATACAAGACCGTACCTGTGTTAAGCTACGTCCTGTAATGCCACAAAACTTCCTAATAGACCCTGTAGCAACAGACATTGATTCAGCTTTAGGTTGTGCTGTTGATGAGTTTGTTTCTAGTCACCTAGTAGAACAACTACAGGAAAAGGGTGTTTATCGTGATGAGCCTATCAGTCAAGCACAGACTGACTTTAATTTGGAACCAGATCAAGACTTAACCTCATTCTCTGAGGACAAAGTACGTCTAACTAAGTATTATGGTTTAGTCCCTGCTCACTTGCTTAAGAAAGCCGAAGAGTCAGGATTAGAAGATGACGAAGAAGAAATTGAAGACATAGAAGTTTCCCTTATGGATAATGATGAGGGAGATGAGGATGATTCCTATTATGTAGAGGCTATGGTTGTTATTGCTAACAGCGGTGTTCTTCTTAAAGCGGAAAGAAACCCCTACATGATGCAGGATCGTCCTGTTGTTGCATTCCCTTGGGATGTCGTTCCTAGCCGTTTCTGGGGCAGAGGAGTATGTGAGAAAGGGTATAACTCACAAAAGGCTTTAGACACAGAACTACGCGCTAGAATTGATGCTCTATCCCTTACTATACACCCTATGCTTGCAATGGATGCCTCACGTATGCCTAGAGGCTCTAAGCCCAGTATACAGCCGGGAAAAGTTATATTAACTAATGGCGATCCTCGTGAAGTCCTACAGCCATTTAACTTTGGTAATGTCAATCAAATTACCTTTGCACAGGCTCAAGCACTTCAAACTATGGTACAGACAGCCACAGGTGCTATTGATTCAGCAGGTATCGCAGGATCAGTCAATGGTGAGTCAACTGCCGCAGGTGTCTCTATGTCCCTTGGTGCTATTATCAAGAGACATAAGCGTACATTGATAAACTTCCAAGAATCATTCCTTATTCCTTTCGTAACAAAGTCTGCTTGGCGTTATATGCAGTTTGAACCTGAAATGTACCCAGTAGCTGACTATAAGTTCCATACGTCTAGTTCTTTAGGTATTATTGCTCGTGAGTACGAAGTTACACAGCTTGTACAGTTACTACAAACAATGTCTCCTGATACACCCATGTATCCTAAACTAGTCACTTCTATTATTGACAACATGAACCTAGCTAATCGTGAAGAACTTATTGCTTTACTTGATCAAGCTAATCAGCCTAACCCTGAAGCACAGCAAGCACAGCAACAGGCACAACAAGCTGAGTTGGCTTTCCAAGCGGCACAAACAGCGGCACTCAATGGACAAGCACAAGAGTCTCAGTCTAGGGCGCAGAAGATGGCAATGGAAACTCAGGTTATTCCACAAGAGTTGGAGATTGACAGAATTAAAGCTGTCACTACTAATATTCACTCAGGAGATCAGGACGACAAAGAATTTAAGAAGCGTCTTGAAATATCCAAACAACTCTTGAAGGAACGAGAGGTAGCCATTAAAGAGAGGGCTAACTAATGGCTAAAGACTCTAGGTTAGAAAGAGCAGGAGTTAGTGGTTATAACAAACCTAAGCGTACTCCTAATCACCCAACTAAATCTCATGTGGTTGTAGCAAAGTCAGGTGATCAAATAAAGACTATTCGTTATGGTCAACAAGGTGTCTCTGGTGCAGGAGCAAATCCCAAGACTGCATCGGAAAAAGCAAGACGTAAATCTTTTAAAGCAAGACACGCTAAGAACATCGCTAAAGGTAAGATGTCTGCGGCATATTGGGCAAATAAATCAAAATGGTAATAGGAGGCACTTATGCCACAAGGTAAAGGTACATATGGTAGTAAAGTTGGAAGACCACCTGCTAAGAAAAAGAAACCAGTAGCTAAACGCGCACGTTCTATGCCACTAACTAAGAAGCAATCTGAAGCCGCTATACAAGCTTTGCGAGACGAGGCAGGTAGAAAAGCTTACCGAAAGAAACAAGCGGCTAAAAAGAAAAGTAAAAAATGAATGGTCAAACACATGGAGGCAAAGGTAGTACACAACGCCCTACGGATAAAAAGAAGTTTGATCAGAACTTTGATACAATCTTTAATGTAAAAAAAGATAAGAAAAAAGAAAATAAAGCTTGACTTTAAGTTAAAAACATGGTATAATAGATATGTACATTAACTTAAATTACTGTCCATAAAGGAGAAACAGTATGGCTGACCCAAAACTAGAATTATATTATCGTAACTTTAGAGAAGTATTCCGTTCAGAAGGTTGGAAACAACTGATGGAAGATTTAAAAAACAACGCGGTAATTATTAATTCCGTAGAAGTCACTAAAGACTTAGAAGACTTGTGTTTCCGTAAAGGTCAATTATCTATAATAGCGAATCTACTTAACTTAGAGTCTCAAATAGATATAGCGGAAGAGCAAGCAAATGAACAAGAACTTGAAGAAAACGAAGAGGCCGCCTAAGTGGCCTTATTGTTTGACTTCCAATGTTCTGAAGGACATACTACTGAAAGCTTACGGTCTTCCGATACTAAGTTTATTGTTTGTCCTTCATGCGGTAAGACTGCAAAAAAAATTGTATCTCCTATTCGTGTTCATATTGACCCTATCAATGGATCATCATGGAAAGCCTCAAGGAAATGGGCTAAACAGCGCGAACAGAGGGTACAACAAGAGCGTAAGGAAAACTCCTAACCGAACCCTTACATACAATACACCTCCATAATGAGAAATCACGGAGTTTGATAATGGCTACACTTATAGACGAGCGTCCTGAGAATGATGATGATAATGAAGAAATCACTAATCTCAATGAACTAGAACAACAAACTAAGACTGAAGAACCTGAAGAGGCAACTCAACAGTCCCTGAGTCAACAAGCAGAAGAAATCCCTGAGAAGTACAAAGGAAAAAGTACGGCTGAAATTGTAAGGATGCATCAAGAGGCTGAGAAGTTATTAGGCCGACAGAGTTCAGAAGTAGGGGAACTGCGACACGTTGTTGATAGTTACATTCAGACACAACTCGACACCACGCAACAAAATCAACAACCTGAAGAAGAAATAGATTTTTTCTCTGATCCAGATAAAGCAGTAGATAAAGCTATTAAGAATCATCCTTCTATTAGACAAGCTGAAGCTGTTACTCAGCAGTATAGACAAACAACAGCAAAGAATCTTTTGCAAGAACGCCATCCTGATATGGGTGACATCTTACAAGACGATAAGTTTGCTAAATGGATAAAAGGATCAAAGATTCGGACACAGCTTTTCATACAAGCAGATCAACATTATGATCACGAAGCCGCTGATGAACTTTTCACTAACTGGAAGGAACGTCAACAAGCAGTAGATCAAACTGTGGTGAATGAGAAAGCGAGTAGAAAACAAGCCGTGAAAAAAGCATCCACAGGTGGGGCTAAAGGAAGCGGTGAGGCATCCTCTCGTAAAGTCTATAGACGTTCAGACATTATTAAACTTATGCAGGACGATCCTGACCGATATATGTCTTTGTCTGATGAAATCATGCAAGCGTATCAAGAAGGGAGAGTCCGTAACTAATCTTATTATAGGACTTTTATCATGGCTACATCAGTATATCCCGCAATGGGAGGAGCAGTAGATAACACTTCTGCCGCTAAATTCATTCCAGAAATCTGGAGTGACGAAGTAATTGCCGCATACAAGACTAATCTTGTTTTGGCTAACCTTGTAAAAAAAATGAGCATGACAGGCAAGAAAGGTGATACCATTCACGTTCCTAAGCCTACTCGTGGTTCAGCACACGCTAAAGCGGCTAATACCGCAGTAACCATCCAGAACTCTGTTGAGTCAGAAGTTTTGATTAACATTAACAAGCACTTTGAATTTTCTCGTTTGATTGAGGACATTACCGAAGTACAGGCTCTAGCTTCTCTACGTCAGTTCTACACTGGTGATGCAGGTTATGGTCTAGCAAAGCAGGTTGACGATGATCTGTTTACTCTAGGTAAGTCTTTCGGAAACGGTGACGGTTCTTCATGGGTACACAACGCGGCATTCCAGATTACATCAGCAGGTGCTTTGGAAGCATTTGATGCTGACGGAGCCGCTGACGTTAAGGATTTCACTGACGGTGCTTTCCGTGCTTTGATTCAAAAGATGGATGATGCAGACGTACCAATGGACGGACGTAGCTTTATTGTTCCTCCTTCACTACGTAACGCTATCATGGGTATTGATCGCTACACTTCTACTGACTTTGTTAATGGCAAAGGCGTAGAGACTGGCAAGATTGGTAATCTTTATGGCGTTGATGTGTTTGTATCTACTAACGTACCTGTCATTGATACGACTGGCGGTGCTTCTATCCGTGGCGCACAGTTGATCCACAAGGACACTAATGTTCTTGCAGAGCAACAAGCTGTTCGTTCACAAACTCAATACAAGCAGGAGTTCTTGGGAACTCTATACACTGCTGATACGCTTTACGGTTGTCAAGTAATGCGTCCTGAAGCAGGATTCGTACTAGCTGTTCAATAAGCTAATACACTTAAGGGGATTCTTAGGAGTCCCCTTTCCCCTTTTCCTTTTTGTTTGTTTTCGTAGGAGTTATTAATGGCTATATTTAGAGGCGATGGTGGTTCTGGTGATTCCAATACAGACGCTACTATTCTCGCTGTAACAGAGCAAGCCGCGATAGCTACTACTAAAGCAAGTGAATCAGCGGCAAGTGCTGTAAGTGCAAGTGAGTCAGCAACACAAGCGGCCACTAGTGCATCAGGTATTTCCGCATCAGTTATAGCCGCAGAAGCAAGTGCAACAGCTAGTGCTACCTCTGCAACCGCAAGTGCGGCCAGTGCAACAACTAGCGCATCCAGTGCAACAACGGCTACCACAGCCAAGACAGCGGCTGAGACTGCTAAAACTGCCGCAGAAACAGCAGAGACTAACGCAGAAACTGCTGAAACAAACGCTGAGACTGCTGAAACAAATGCGGCTTCCAGTGCAACCAGTGCAACAGCATCAGCATCTACGGCTACAACAAAAGCATCTGAGGCAAGCACAAGCGCATCCACTGCTACAACAAAAGCATCTGAGGCAAACACTTCCGCTACTAATTCGGCAACAAGTGCATCAGCTTCCGCATCCAGTGCTACTTCCAGTGCATCCAGTGCGACAGCTAGTGCGGCCAGTGCAACATCCGCATCAACTGCTAAAACAGCGGCAGAGACTGCTGAAACTAATGCAGAAACTGCGGAGACTAATGCGGCATCAAGTGCAACTAGTGCAACAGCGTCAGCCACTACAGCTACAACTAAAGCATCCGAAGCAAGCACTAGCGCATCCACTGCAACTACAAAGGCATCTGAAGCAAGCACCAGTGCCTCTACAGCCACTACTAAGGCATCTGAGGCAAGCACATCAGCAACTAGTGCGGCTACTAGCGCAACAGCGGCTACCACAGCTAAAACCAATGCTGAGACCGCTGAGACCAATGCAGAGACAGCGGAAACTAATGCCGCTAATAGTGCTACTAGTGCGGCTACAAGTGCTACAAATGCCGCTACAAGTGCATCTAATGCCGCAAGTACATTAGCATCAGCGGCTCTAAAGGCTAACAACCTGTCCGACTTAGCTAGTGCTAGTTCCGCTAGAACTAACTTAGGCTTAGGCACAGCGGCTACTACAGCGTCTAGCGCATACGCTACAGCGGCACAGGGAACAACTGCTGACTCTGCATTACCTAAGTCAGGTGGTGCAATGACAGGCGCTATTACAACCAACAGCACTTTTGATGGTCGTGATGTTGCTACAGACGGCACTAAGCTTGACGGTATTGAAACAAGTGCGGATGTCACTGACGCTACAAATGTCACAGCGGCAGGGGCTTTAATGGATAGTGAGGTAACTAATCTTGCTCAAGTTAAAGCATTTTCTTCCTCTGACTATGCTACAGCGGCACAAGGGGTTCTAGCAAACTCAGCTTTACAATCTAATTCAACTTTAAACGCAAGCAACATGACTACTGGTACGCTTGATGGCGGCACATACTAAAGGTATATTATTATGGCAACAAAAATTGTAACAAAAAATAGTTCAACTGCTTCTGCCGTCCCAACAGCAAGCGATCTTGTACAGGGTGAACTGGCGGTCAACGTAGCTGACAAACGATTATTTACTGAGGACAACGGTGGTAGCATTGTTGAACTTGGTACTAACCCAAGTAGCTTAACTGTTTCAGGCAACATAGACGTTGATGGAACTACTAACCTTGATGTTGTGGACATTGATGGTGCTGTGGATATGGCGAGTACGCTTACTGTTGGTACTACAATAGCTACTGGAAGTGGTGGAGCTAGTGGAAAAATAGCTATTGCAGGTAACACCGCGACAAGCGAAGCAACACATATAACATTTACAAATGGAGCAGGTGCTAAAGTTTTTGCTGTTGGTGGTGGTCAGTCAGGTGTAACTAACAATGGTTTTGTAATTCGCAATGTGACTGATAACACTTTCCCATTGGTCATCAGTGATGCGGGTGCGGCTACGTTTAGCGGTGATATAATCACAAGCACAGCAGGCACAAGCAACCTAAGACTAGGTGTCAACGCAGGTAACAGCATTGCAAGCGGTGGTAATTATAATACTGTCGTAGGCGATGAAGCAGGTACTGCGATTACTACGGGTGATGGCAACACAGCATTAGGATTTCAATGTGGTGATGCCCTTACTACAGGTAACTATAATGTTGCTATTGGATATGATGCTTTATCAACCAACAGCACAGGGTCAGCTTGTATAGCAATCGGTAAGGAAGCCCTAAAAGTTAATACGACGTCCAATAATACAGCGGTTGGTAGAGTTGCACTTACAGCAAATACAAGTGGAGGATATAATACAGCTATTGGTGATGGTTCTTTAACCGCAAACACGACTGCGGCTAACAACACAGCAGTTGGTCACAATTCTTTAGCCGCAAACACCACAGGTACAGCAAATGCGGCTATGGGTGGAACTACGCTGACTACTAACACCACAGGGTCGTACAACTCTGGTTTCGGGCGTGATTCTTTAGGTCTTAATACTACAGGAAGTAACAACACAGCCGTGGGCGAAAGTGCTTTATATGCTAATACTACTGCATCTAACAATACAGCAGTGGGTAAGAGTGCTTTAGTCGCAAACACCACAGGTGGTACTAACTCCGCTTTAGGGACTGAAGCACTGCTTACAAATACCGAAGGAGCGTCAAACACAGCAGTAGGCTACCAGTCTTTAAAACTAGCCACAACAGCGTCTAACAACACATCAATGGGCTACAGAGCCTTACGGACAACCACTACAGGCGGTAATAACGTAGCGGTTGGTACAAGTGCTTTATACGCAAACACCACAGCGGCAGGAGGAACAGCCGTAGGTATAAGCGCGTTAACCGCAAACACCACAGGCACAGAAAATGTTGGTTTGGGTGGGTGGACATTAGCCGCTAACACTACAGGTAATTACAATACTGCTGTGGGTACTAATGCTTTAGACGCTAACACCACAGCATCTAACAACACAGCAGTTGGTAGAAACGCGGGTGGCGCAATAACCACAGGCGTTCAAAATACATTTATAGGTAGTCTTGCAGGTGACGCTACTGATGATGGCACTAATAACGTAGCTGTAGGATTTGAAGCACTTTCAGCAAACTGCGGTAGTGGTAATACGACAGTAGGAACAAGAGCAGGTAAAGCTACAACAGCCGACAATAATACTTTTGTTGGAAATAATGCAGGAACTTCAGTAACCACAGGCTCCAAAAACACCATCCTTGGTCGCTACAACGGCAACCAAGGCGGCCTAGACATCCGAACTTCAAGCAACAACATCGTCTTGTCAGATGGTGATGGTAATCCACGGCTTCATATTAACTCTTCTGGTAATGCGTTAATAGCAACGACCAATTTTGGAGGCACAGTTAACTGCTCTAGAAACGGAAACACTTATAATTATCACGCTGTTACTGATGCAAACAACACAACAGAAGGATTTTTTAGAGGTTATAGTTCTGCCGCAGGTGGAAATAGAATCATAATTTACTCTAACGGAAACATAGTCAACTCAAATAACAGTTATGGTGCAATTTCTGACTTAAAACTGAAAGAAAACATTACAGACGTAACTCCCAAGCTAGATAAATTAAATCAAGTAAGGGTGGTAAATTACAATCTAAAAGGTGAAAACCTTAAACAAATAGGTGTAATCGCACAGGAAATTGAAGATGTCTTTCCTAGCATGGTTACCCAATCTCCCGACCAAGACGAGAATGGAATTGAGCTTGGGACTACAACCAAAAGTGTTAAATATAGCGTGTTTGTTCCTATGCTTATAAAAGCCATCCAAGAGCAACAAGCCTTAATTGAATCATTAACCGCAAGAATTGAAACCCTAGAAGGATAAATAACCATGAGCGAAGATAGAACAACCGAAGAACTAGCATCCGATTACACAGCAATGGGACACAGCATTAGTCTTATTACAGACGTAATCGCAGGAGACTCTATGGCAGAAGAGCCAAAAGAAGACCGCCAAGACTGTGTTGATAGAAACGTACAGCACCTTGAGTTGATGGTTGCTAAAGAGGACTGGGGCGATGAAGACTTCACAGACGCAGATGCCGCGATTGTTGCAGGTAACGGATACACAGCGTAATGGAACAAATTAAGCAAGCACTTAAATCAAAGACGGTACAGTTTAGTATTGCACTGGCTGTACTCTCGCTCTTACAAGGATACATTGGTTTTCTACCAGTTAGCCAAGCAGGTCAAGCGGTCATAGGTTCTGTGATTGCAGGGTGTATTGTTGTGCTTAGGGCGGTGACTACTGTTCCGTTGAATAAAAAGTAAATAAAAGGATGTTAAAGATGTTAGATGAACAATCAAAGGATACATTGGATGTACTTGCGGCATCAACAGGGATTTTTTCATTAGCCGCTTGGTTGCCACCTACAGCATCGTTGTTTACAATAGTATGGTTAGGCATTAGAATATATGAGTCTGAGACCGTACAAAAAATAGTACAGAGTAGAAAGAACAAGAAATAGCTTGACTTTTGACCAAAAATCTGGTATAATAATATGAGTATCTTAGCTAGTTTGATAGCCCCTGTTACTTCTTTGTTGGATAAATTTATTGAAGACAAAGATCAAAAAGCAATCTTAGCACATGAAATAGCTACTCTTGCAACTAGACAGGCGCAGGAAATTGCTCTTGCTCAAATAGAGACTAACCAAGAGGAAGCCAAAGGTAATTGGTTTCAGTCTGGTTGGAGACCTGCTACTGGATGGGTTTGTGTCTTAGGTTTTGGTGTCAACTTTCTAGTCTCTCCACTAGCCGCAGGTTTTGGTTTTGTTATACCACAGGCTGATACTTCAGTTATGCTACCAGTTCTCATGGGAATGTTAGGTCTTGGAACAATGCGTTCCTTAGAAAGAATTAAAGGGGTTGGAAAATGATTTCTAGTTTTAGAAAGGAAGACATCTTTCCTAGTTCTATAGATGTTCCTTTAAGGGATAATAGACCTAAGACTACCGTAGCACCTAAGACTACCGTAGCACCTAAGACTACTGTAGCAGCTAAAAAGCCACAGTCCTCTTTATTCTCTGATCCACACTTAGGACAAGTAGCGCCTAAAAGAAACGAAGCACCAATAGTACCTAAACCTGCTGTTGTGTTAGACCCTAAAAGAACGACTAATAGTCTTTTCTCTGATTACTTAGGAGGAGCAGGACAACAGAAAGAACAAACACAAACTCCTGTTTCATCGGGTGTTGATCCTTCGTTGTATACAGACCCTCCTCGTCAAAGCAGTGAACAGCCTAAAGAAACTGCACCTAAACCGACTACGCCTCCTTTATATAGTCCTGTTAAAACAGATTACTATAATAAAGCACAAACAGATAGCAGTGGAAAAGTTATACAGTATTTCCATGTCCCTACACCAAAGGCTTCAGGTACTACAGGCACTACAGGGACTTCAGGTCTTCCTTCTATTAGCACACCTGACTATGGAACAGCGGCTACGTATGATAGTGCAGAGGAAGCATTGGCTAACTATGCTAATGTCTTTGCGGAAACTGAGTCTCAAAAAGAAGAGACAGCACAGACACATAATTATAATAACTATGACCCTGCTGATTTTGCTAGAGCAGGATATAGTGGCGTAAAAGACCCTGCATTACAAGGACAAGCAGATAAACTTGTTTCCTACATACAGGACAACAATATACCTCTATATAAAGAAGTAGAAGGTAAAAAGTATTACTTGACTACAGGATCAGGGGACGCTACTAACACTCTTCTTGGAATGACGGAAGGAGATAAGAACGGTAACTATGTATCCTACGGAGAAGTAGGGACATACTCTACTGTTTTTGAACCTGCTGAAAACATATTAAATCATCCTGTATTACAAGTTGCCGCCATGTTTGTTCCTTACGGTACAGCTATCCTAACAGCCGCTAAAGGAGTATCAGGGGAAACTTTACACGCAGGGGATTGGGCTAGTTTAGCTAGTGCAGGTCTTGAGAAAGCAGGGTACACTAAAGCCCCTAGCACTGTGGATGGTGTTAAGGATGCAGGACATGGTTTATCAATAGGCGGTGTTGATTTAACTTACGCTCAGACCAATGCATTACTTAAGGGCGCTATTACAGGAGACCCTACACAAGCTATTGCTGAGACAGTAACAAGCCGTTACCTTGATAACATTCTTTCTAACGCAGACTCTTCTTTAGGTCAGTCTTTAGATGCTTTAGAAATGGATAAAGATGTTTTTGCTGATGCTTTATCCAACGTAGTAGGTAAGGTTGCTAATGGTGAAGACTTAGATGATGCTGTACTTTCAGGCTTTGCACAGTACATTAGAGAGGATGGTACATTTGAAGGTAACATTGTCCCCGATTGGCTCAGTGAAGCAGGTAGGGACTTTGATGATGCTATCCTACAGCCCATTAAAGACGCTGTAGAATTAATGGCAGGTGGTGTACTAGAAGGTTCGGAGGAACTCTTTAATGTTCTAAAGGAAGCAGGGTCTGGTGTAGCTGACACAGTACGTCCTTACTGGGAAACAATACGTGAAGCAGGAAGTGAGTTTGATGATGATTACTTACATCCTCTTGAGGAAACTGTTGAAGCCTTCGGTGAGCCTATTGAAGATGCAGTACGTGCAGTAGGTGGAAGCATGGAGGAAGCCATGCAACCTGTCAAAGAGTTCCTAGAGGAAATTGGGCCGTCTATTGAGGACACCTTACGAGCAGGGGGTAGAGCCTTTGATGATTACATTCTACAGCCATTAAAAGACTTACTTGAAGGAATACTCAAGAATATATCATTAGGTGGCATAGGAGCAGGAGGAGCAGGAGGCGGTGCTTTGTTAGCCGCAGGTGCAGGTACTGGTTCTGATGATCTCTTTAAATTTAAAACACAAGTGGGCGCAGATTTACCAGAGTTTGAGGAAGTAGAATACCGCGACCCTTTTGAATCCACGTTTCAGTCAACAATCGCATAGGAATAATAATGACTTACTTACAGCTTGTTAATAGTGTACTGCGGAGACTACGAGAGGACGAAGTATCTTCAGTCTCACAGAATAGCTATTCAAAACTTATAGGAGAGTTTGTCAATGATGCAAAACGTACAGTGGAAGATTCCTACGATTGGACAGCTTTACGTACCACATTGACAGTCTCTACAGATACTACTAGTTTTAACTATATCCTGACTGGTTCACAAAATAGAATGAAAGTGTTGGATGTCATTAACGATACCTCTGATTTCTTTATGCAGTACCGTGGTTCTCGTTGGATGGACAATGCTTTCTTAATAGAGACACCACCTTTAGGCTCACCTCAGTTCTATAGCTTTAACGGTGTAGATGCAAATGGTGATAATGGTGTAGATGTCTACCCTAAGCCTGATGGTGTTTATCAGTTAAGGTTCAACGTAGTGTTGCGTACAGAGGACTTCACAACGGACACAGAAAGACTTGGTGTTCCTTCCTCTCCTGTAATACAACTAGCTACAGCATTGGGAGCAAGAGAGCGAGGAGAGACAGGAGGAACAAGTGCGGCTGAGTTGTTTGCTTTAGCAGACAATACGTTAGCGGATGCTATAGCTATAGATGCATCTCAACATCCTGAAGAAAACATCTGGTATTCTTAAATGGCTCAACAACTACAAAACCTTACTATAGCCGCACCTGCTTTCTTGGGTATAAATACTCAGGATTCTCCTGTTGGCATTGATCCTTCCTATGCTTCCATTGCAGACAACTGTGTAATAGACAAGCTAGGTAGAGTAGGTGCAAGGAAAGGTTGGACTACTGTTAGTTCTAATGGTTCATCCGTTCTAGGCTCAAGCCGTGGCATAGAGACTATATATGAGTATATTGATACTTCAGGTGATAAGGTTGTACTATCCGCAGGTAACAATAAAATATTCTCAGGGACTACAACTTTAACGGACATAACACCTTCTAGTTATTCTCCTTCAGGAAATAATTGGAAGATTGTGTCATTAGCTAACCATGCTTATTTATTCCAAAGAGGACATGAACCCCTAATCTATACTGATGAAAGTGGGTCAGGAGTCCTTGAGAAGTTCTCAAGCCACTCACACGCCACAGGAACACCCCCACAAGGTAATGAAGTCCTGTCTGCATTTGGTAGGCTTTGGGTAGCGGATGTTACAAATAATAAGCACACTGTCTACTGGTCTGATTTATTATCAGGACACGCATGGACAGGCGGTTCTTCAGGGTCAATAGATATTACTACTGTATGGCCTAGTGGTTTTGATGAGATAGTCTCACTAGCGGCTCACAATGGCTTTCTAATCATCTTTGGTAAGAAGTCTATACTTGTGTACTCAGGAGCATCCTCTCCTGCCTCTATGACCCTTACAGACACAATAGAGGGCATTGGTTGTATTGCTCGTGACTCTGTACAACAAACAGGCACGGACATTATATTCCTATCTGATTCAGGTGTACGTAGCTTTGGTAGGACAATACAAGAAAAGTCTCTACCTATGAGAGACATTAGTAAGAATGTAAGAAGTGATTTACTGGCTTTAATACCTTTACAAACGTATGCTATTAAATCTGTATATTCCCCTGAAGATTCTTTTTACTTACTTACTTTTCCAAACAGTAACATAGTTTATTGTTTTGATATGCGAACTACTTTACAGGATGGTTCTAACAGAGCAACTACTTGGTCTGCTTTATATCCTTTGTCTTTTTCCGTACAGGAGACAGGTGAACTTTATATAGGCATAGACTCAGGAATTGTTAAGTATGATTCTTACTTAGATGGTGCTACTAAGTATCAGCTTAGATACTTCAGCAATGCAATGGATTTTGGTAATACATCAAACCTTAAGTTTTTAAAGAAGTTTAACTTAACTATTGTAGGTGGACAGAACACACCTACAACTCTTAACTGGGGTTATGACTACACTTCAAGTTACACTAAACAAACTTTTGTTTTTGGTTCGTCCTCCCTTGCTGAATATGGAGTTTCGGAATACAACACAACTGGTGAATATACAGCATCTGTAGTTGTAAATACTCCAAAGGTAAATACAAGTGGTAACGGAGAGGTTGTAACTATTGGCATTGAAGCTGAGATAAATGCTTCTGCTTTTTCTATTCAAAAAATTGACATACACGCTTTACTAGGGAGACTTATCTAATGTCTAATTATACAAAGACAACTAACTTTGCAACTAAGGACTCTCTAAGTTCAGGAGACCCAAATAAAATTGTTAAAGGTACAGAAATAGATTCTGAATTTAATAACATTGCTACAGCTAGTGCAACAAAAGCAAACACAGCTAGTCCTACGTTTACAGGAACTGTTACAGCTACTACTTTAAATGTCACTGGCACTATAACCGCTGATACTATTTCTGGAGGATCATACTAATGTCAATGTTTGCAGGAGACCTAAGTTCTAAATACTTAAGGCAGGGATATGGTATGCCCACATCTTCCTTAAGAAATCAACCAACACAAGCAGGGATGGGAGTATCTTCTACTATTAAACAGCCTCTACGTAACACTGGTGGAAGAGGCTTGCCTAACCTTAGAGAAACCTCTGCCTACAAACAAGGACTGACAAGAAACATTGATCAGAACATGGGTGGTTATGTCAACCCTAGCCTTTTCTCTGATCCTAATTTAGGGCGATCACAAGGTAGAGATCAAGGGCCGATAGGAACTGGAGTTCCTGCATCTGACGTACCTGCTTTTAATCCAAAGTACAATTCTGGTATTGCAGGCGGTATAGTAAGTAGAGCGCAACTAGGCACTGTACGTACTGCATCCGATGGACCTGCTTTTGATCCGCATAAAGCTAATATGGAATTAGGACAAGGCGGAAGAAAGAAATTCACGACCCAAGCTGTGCCTGTTGCTAATCCTAATTTAGGACAACCAAACCCCTATCAGGCCAATGTCAACTGGATGAACCAAATGGCACAGAAGAATGCACAGGTTGGTTCTGATGGTAGTTCTATTTTCCCTACGTTTAGTTATGACCCAAACACAAACCAGTATATGCAAGACTCCTCTGCATTTGGCCTTACAGGGGACGCGGCAAATACTTACTACAGCCCCGAAGATTTCCAATCTGAATTTGGTAGAACATTAGGTAAGATGCCATCACCAGGCGGTATGGACTCTTATTTGACAGGCAGTATGGGTCAATTAGCTAATAGAAAATTTACGATGATGCCACAAGGTGGTAGTGACCAAGGGCCAATAGGCACTGGGGTTCCTGCATCCGATGTACCTGCTTTTGACCCTAGCTATAACTCTGGAATTACAGGCGGTATGCAATTAGGACAAACAGGACAAGACGTACCACCAACAGGCATAGCTAACGATCCTGTGCTAACTGGTAGTGCTGATGATCTTAGCAACCCATATTACTACAATTCTGGTATTGCAGGAGGTGTGCAACAGTATGGCGGTAGTTACTCTGATCCTAGCTTAGGACAAACAGGCATAGCTAATGATCCTGTGCTAACTAACGGTAGTGGGTACTTTGATACCTCTGGTGGTGCTAATACTTATGGTCAAACACCTACAGGACAAGCAGGGGGAGGATTGAACTACTCAGGTATGTCCCCTAGCACTGGTGGCTTAGATACAGGAATGGGGTTGTTAGGATTAGGTGGTTTATTTACTGGAGGTTCTTTACAAGACATCTTAGGAAGTTTTGGGCAGTATTATGGAGGTAAGGAAGGAATAGAAGCCGCTTATGGTGCAGGTGAAGCAGGTTTTAATTTAGCTGAACAAGTAGGCCAACGTGCGGCTGAAGGTTCTCAGTTCAAACCCTACACGGTCACAAGTAACCTTGCTCAAGTACAGACTGATCCCAGAGGTGGTTACAACGTAAACCTTAGCCCACAACAACAAGCATTA
>Ga0070752_1001631_pt1 | contig 15448 bp, 17 predicted proteins | sample VirMetDEL_Aug_30_FD_77440 | JGI IMG/M metagenome (GOLD analysis project Ga0070752, IMG submission 77440) | Aqueous microbial communities from the Delaware River and Bay under freshwater to marine salinity gradient to study organic matter... | ecosystem: Environmental > Aquatic > Marine > Coastal...
ATAGATGTAGAATGTGCGTTTGGTAGGGTCTACAACACATTGTGTGAGAAATTCGTCTTGCATCTTGCCTTGGTTGCTTACCTTGATATTATAAGGCATCTGAGTGCTGGTGTCAAGTGTGCCGGTTGGAGATGTGGTCTTCAACTAATTGCTTCGACAGAATTCATTGCATCAACAATTCTCGATTTACTTTCTGCTGCTCTAGCATCTGCATTTTCATAAGTCCATACAAATAATTGATATTCAGTTTTCATAGATTTTATCATATTTATTTCTTCAATTTTTTGATTATTAATAGAATTTCTAAGATTTTCAATATCAGTGGCTAATTGATTTACAGTATTGATAGCATCGGTACATGTTGTCAGACCTAATGGTTGTGTAGGTGAAAGTTCTTTAAAAGTTACTCCTACACCTGGATTTGTTATGACATCTCCTTCGGAAGAATTAATTTCATAATTTGTTGAATATCCAATACCCACATTACTTGTAGTTAATTCAACATCCGTTGGATTTTTAAATGGTGCTTCTGCAGAAGTATCTTCTATATTAGGATAAACACTAGCAAAAGCATAATCTTCTACTACTTGATTACCTATTCCTATAACAATACCATTTACAGTAGCATTATATCCAGGTGTTGTATTAATACCAGCAGAACATCCTGCTCCAATAGCAGCACCAATTGTATCTAAAATTTCTTGCTTCTTCTGATTTATATTTCCTATTATAGTCACCAATTCTAAATCATTAGGTTCAGTTATTTTGGCAAAATTTTCTAATTCTCCTTTGTAAAATTCAAGTTCATCATCTCTTGCCTCAAGATCTTTCTTTACAGGAGATGGTTCTGTAGTTCCGGTTTCAATCCATTTCCCATCAGATGTTGGGTTAATAGAAATAACACTAACTTCTTTTGGTGATTCAATACCTTTACTTGCATCAGTTCCAAAATTTTCAACCGTCTCTAATGAGAATTTTAATTTTCCCATTATTCCATCGGAAATTGCCATTTTATAACATATTTTTTATGATACAATTATTTAGATTCATATCTCTAACCATTGTGATGGGTGAGGACATCCTTGGTGATAATCTGGATTATTTTTAGATAATGTAGTGCGAATATCACCGGCAATTACGATTCTTTCACCTACTCTTTTTGTAAATTTTTGTGTTTGGTGTAGAATATTACTCGGAAACATTACCACACTTCCTTCAATTGGAGTAATTGTATAGTGATTGCAATTATACTTATTAAATCCTGTAATCGTATTTTTATCTTTTGAAGTTTCGAATAAACCTCCAGAAAATTCATTTTGATTATTTTTTTGAGATACACAAAATTTGTCTGATGTTGAATCAGTTTTAAGATAATACACAAAACTTATATTAGATTCATTATGATAATGTGGGTTTAGTTGTGGAGTAATATCATCAAAATGGCATCCAACCCATGACTTAACAATATGTGAATCAATCAATTTATGATCAACATTTAAATGTTCAAGATATTCTTTTATATTTTTCTTTAAGGACTCAAAAAAAATTTTATAATCTGGATTTAAATGTGCGAAAATTTTTCCTGAATATTCTGGACTTTCATTTTCATACCCATTAAACCAATAATCACGAAGAGAATCTATATTCTTTTCTTTAAATTCTTCATGACAGTCAACACTTCCTTGATAAACAATCAAAGGAAAAACTTCATGAACTTTATTCATTTACTATTAATACGGCATTCCCTATTATCTCCTGGATAGTCATGAATTGTCAAGCCTTTATATTCAGGTATATTTTTTGTAGTATCTTTCCTTTCTCCATATACATGATAAAAACAATCAATAGGTTTATCATCAGATTCTTTTATATGTATTTCTTTATTATTAAATTTTTCTACATTAAGATGATAATGTCTAGATCCAATAGGTTGCAATTCTACAGTAATACTTTCTTCATCAACTAAATCTTTCCAATAATTGGGCAATTTAATTACATTAGAGTCTTTAAGTCTACCTCTTACAAAAACATCAGCACTAGGTCCTTCTAGACAAACATATCTTAATCGATGATCTTTTTTGGTTGGATGTGGAATGTCGAAATTTTTCTTAGAGTCCCAGAATTTCGTTGCCGGATCCCAATCCCTACCATTTAATTTGATAGTTGATGCATTAATATCAACAAGAGCACCTGCACCAATATTAGTATTTGTTACAGATTGAACGGAAACTTTTCCTGCAGAAATTTGTGAATAAACTGCTCCAATCAACTGTAAATTTGAAACGTTTGTTCTAAATTCTATACCCTGAACAGAAGATCTTCCAATTACACGATGATCACCAACATAAGCAGTTATTGATTCTCGATGATAATTTATATTTCCTGGTGCTCCGCAATAAGCAAATACATTTGTTGGGTTCATTCCAACATTTATTGCCCCCTGCCCATACACAAGTAATGAAGATTTTCCTGTATAAGCATTATAAATTGCTCCTGATCCTGGTCTCCAGAAAGATTTTGGAACTTCTAAAGAACTTCCTTCGACTGGAAGAGAACTGAAACAATCAAGAACACCTGTTTCTAGTTTTTCGAATGGCATAATAATCTCCTATTTACAACTATTTGCAATACTTTCAATTAAAGATGCAACATTAATCCCAGAAAATATCGAACTTAATGCAGAAAATGGAGATCCTTGTATAATATCTTTAGACAGTAATCTTATAAATCCTGTTGCATTAAGTGTAATACTATCAGATGATGTCACACAAACTTTACCTCCAACAAGATTAATCTGTTCATTTGCTCCTATAATAATATGGTCATTTGCTCTTATCAAAACTGAACCATCACTATCTGGACCAACAGTTTCAATGTAAATATTTTTTGCTCTTAATTTTATATTGCCATTTTCTGCAGTTAATACAATATCACCATTCTCGGCATTAATAGATTTTGCAATATTTTCTTTTTCACTTTCATTTCTATCTTGTTTAAGATTTGTCCCTACTATTTCATGAGAAGATCCAGGAACAATTTCTCCTTTATTCCCTGTCATTGTATATGTTTGATTATGCCCTGCTTTAAGGCTCATAATCATATTTGTGCCTATGTTTTCTCCAATTTCACCTTCTTCACCAATAGGACCCATTAAAATAGTTCCAAATTCATTATCTGTTATAATTTGTTCTGGTTTTTTTGACATTTAACTTACACAATCTACAATACGAACAACTTTTCCTCTAAGAGTTGCCAACTCTTGATTAGTTGGTATAGGTTTCGATATACTCGAATCTATCTCAACTATATCTATACCATCAACAACATCTGGAGATTCTGGTATTGGTATGAATGAAAGTTTAGGTTCGATAACAAAACCTTCACCAGTAGGACTATTTATTTGTATCTCTGGATAACCGGAAATACCACAAATAGTATCTGTTAATTGAATCTCTAAGATTTGACCAGTATCTGATATTCTCACATTTGCTTGTAGATTTGGAATATCTGGAGTAATAGATATGCTATCATTAACACTATATCCAGTTCCACTATTTGAAATTCTAAATCCATCTAAACAAACAACAAAATCACTCGAACTATCGATAGTTTCAACTGGTACTCGGTTAAATTCAGTTGAACCATCTTTTGGACGAGCCCATGTATTTGATGTCAAAACTATCTCAATTACTTCACCATCTGATGCTCTGCTTCCAGTAAATCCAGAACCAAACGAAGCATTACTATTTCCACCTGTATCACTTAGACCATTATTAGTTCCACCTGTATCACTTAGACCATTATTAGTTCCACCTGTATCAGAAACAACAGCATTATTGGAGGAATTGGATTCACTAATTACTGCATATCCAGTCGTAAAAGTATTTTCACAACTATCTACAAAAGCAACAAAAGGAGGTGTTTTGTATCCAGAACCACGATTTGTAATATTTACTCCAATTATTCTTCCAGTTTGATCTAAGATAGTTTCTCCTGCTGCTCCAATTCCACCACCACCAAATATTTCAACATTCGGAGGACCACATTCAAATACTGATGGATCACAATTAGTTGCTCCAAGAGAATCTACAAATCCGGCATCTCCAATTTCTTGACCAAATATTTCAATATTACTTGTATAATCATCAACACTTCCAATAACACCTTCTGCTGTCGGAACATTGACAAAATTTTGAAATTGGTCAATTTGAGATGGTGTTGGACCACCCCAAGGACTGGCTTTAAATTCCTTTATTTCTGGGCAATTTGGTTTTGCACATAAGAATGATTCAAATCCTAAAATATAATCAAGTGCTTCGAACACACTTCCAGAAACTTGTACTATTCCACCAAGAACATCATTAATTTCATCCAATAAAGGTCCTACAGCTCCGTCTACAACTGCGGCAATATTATTCACAAGAGCATTTGTAAATTGTTGTGCTGCACAAAAAGGAACATTAACAATTTTACCTACCAACTCAAATAAGAAATCTGTAATCAAATTTACAAGACCATTAATAATATCTTTAAAGGCACAAAAAATATTATCAACAATTATTTGAATTATACTATTTTTAACACTTTTAGCAACTACAGGAAGAACTGTATCTATAATTTCTTGAATCTTGCCATAAATTTGAGAAATTAAAAAATCTCTCAATCGATTTATTAGAGTTTTAAGAATTCCACCAATAATTTGTGCGGTGCTTCTTATTAAAGAGGTGAGATTTTCTAATTTATTAATAGCACCATTTATATAAAGATCGGCATATGCTTGTAATCCTTTGACAGTATTAAAAAAGTTACTTAATGCTGAATTAATTTGTGATAATTCAGAGTCTCCACAAGGATCTGGTAAGGGTCTAATTTTTTCATATAGTTTTATTGCTTCTGCAAAAGAAACAGAATTGATAAATTTTTCATTAAATGGAGAATCCTCTAAGTTCATCCCCTTAGTGGTTTCTCTGGCGTTTGATAATGGTAAAGTTGTTCCAATACCAACTGATGGATTTGTTCCAACACCAGATTGTGCTTCTTCAAAAGTTATGACTTGTATAGGTACAGGTCCTTCTCCAACTGTATTTTGTGTTGGTATTTCAGGTTCAGGTGGTGATGAAGACTCTGCAAAAATTGAATCTCCACTTACCCCAAAATTATTTACATTCTCGACAAATGTTTGATTTCTATAATTGACAGCACCAGTTCTTCCTTGACCACCAAGTGAATCAAAACTTGGTGCCAATACCAAATTTCTTGCATTTGCAGAACTTATACCATCCAATTCAACTTGTCGTTGAAGTTCTGATGGATTAAGTGCTAATTGATATGCCTTTTCCCCATTTAATAATAAATCATTACTAAAAGTCTGATTTATAGAATTTCTAATGTCCGTTACTGGATGATATTGACCTGGAGCATTTATAATGGATCTGATACTAGAATCTCCATTTGTCAAGAAGACATTAGGTTCAGATGTTCCTTCATGTATTATTTTCTGTCTATTTAAAACACTTCTGATTACAAGTGCCTGTCCAACTACACCTTCACCTCTTGCTTCTGCTAAAGAAAGTCTTATTAAAAGTTCTTTATCTTGATTGCTAATTGAAGCAGACATTTATGATTTTACTCCTTTATTTTGATATTTATTCACTTTTTGGCATTTTGATAAAAGTTTGGATTGACATTTTCATATTTGGATTTTACGTCTCCAGAAGATGCAATTTGTGTATCAATTGAAGGATTGCTTGGTTGATATCTTTTAACCGGTTTACCATAAGTTGTTCCATTTATAGATTCTCTAATTTCTCCCGGATAATTATTACCAAGAACTTGAGTAATTACTGGAATTTGACAATCTTCATCAAGAAAAAATCCAATTACCCATTCTCCACCCCAAATACCTGTTGATTGATTATTACGATTTCCATGTGTTGTTGGTTTTGCAACGATTGCCCATGGTAATTTATCATCAACAAGTTCAGTTGCATCCTCAGAACTCGACATAGGATGCATTCCAGGTATTCTGACCTTTACCCTATCTCCATGCGTATCAACCCACTTAGGACTCTTTACATGCTGATTTTGATTGGGTGGTACTTGACCTAAAAACCATTTATTTGTACCAATATCATATCCTTGATTACTTGCCATTTCTAGCTTTTATTAGTATATAGACCGTATGAATCACGAACAAGAGTCATTGCCGTATATGATCTCTGAGTATCATAATGATGGCATAAATCCAAAATTAAATATTTTCCACTTTGAACGGGATCAGATGATCCTTGAATTTTTTCATCAGTAGTAATTGTTTCAAAATAACATTTAATTACATCACCTGCCTTAAGATTTGGATTACAAGGAACTTGTATTTTTACCATTTGATTGAATAATAAATTATACCTCATTTGAACCTTTCCCTGCCAAGTTTCAGGTTGTCCAGATAAATTTTCTTCTTCAACTTTTGGTGATAATGCACCAACATCTTTAACACTATAAAGAGTTCTTGTATACCCTCGATTTACTGGTTTAGGTACTTCATTTTTACCAAGAGATTTTTCAAGAGTTCCTAAATTAAATGAAACTTCCTCCTCTTTAAATGTCTTAGGATTAAAAAATACTGTGCGATTTGTATAAACACCAGATTTTAATGCATTAATTAAATTTTGATTTTTATTAACACTAAATGATGAAATTTTAAAATTAGTGTCAGTGTTAATACTTGAACGATTGACATCAGTCTTATAATATTCTTGAACTGGTTCTTGATCAATTAAACTATCAATAGATTTAAATTTATGCCCATCACGATTCTCGTAAAAGAAAAAACCAGGATTTCCATCTTCTGGTGCCGATTTTGATGCTAACATACAAATCACATCAAAAGGTGATTTGTTATTACCAACAAATGGATACTTATTACTTGTTTTTTCTATTTCAATATTATTGTTTTCTATCTGCAATAAGTTTTTTGCTATTGATCTAACGGATTCTGAATTATTTGATGATGCTGAATAATTTTGTTTAACATGAGTTTCTTGATTCACAATAGCAGATTTTGAAACAAGACTTAAAATAATAGATTCTCTTTGTGATTCTTGATCTGGATTCACTGAGCAATTAACATATAATGGTTTTCTTGTGAAATCAAGTGTTCCAAGTGCATTTGCAATTTTAAATTTTACTTCTTCAGATCCGTCACCAGTTAGAGGAAGTGCATTATAAATTCCACCAAATCTTTCCTGCCTATCATATTCACTATCATATTCTATACTTCCACCAGTATCAACAATTGTCATTATTGCAGTAATATTTGGAGATAATAAACTTTCATAATAATCAAAACTCGTTGTTTTTCCTTCTAAAACAATTTCCTTATCACCTTTTGTAAGTGTGAGTAATTGATAATTTGCTGCGTCTGCTGCGTTTGCCATTTATTTTATGCACTCCATAATGCCGACAATTGTGGTGTTGATGCTGATGATGAACCTTTTGATGCTACTGGAAATGGCATCATATAAGGAACTGCATGTACAGTATTTACCGGTTGAATTACAACAAGTAAATCTGATTCATCATCAATTGGTTGATTTATAGAACTTACTTGTTGGACCTGATTTTCATTATTTGCCGAAGATATTTTTGCCTTTTTTGCCGAAGATATTTTTGCCTTTTTTGCTAAATCATTTAAAAATTTAATAGGATCACGAGTTCCTTCAAAACCATAAGTTTCTTCTTTACCATTTCTAATTTCATAATGGAATACTCCAGTTTGAGCAGTTCCTCTTTGAACTGGTGTTCCGGGAGTAATCTTATCTCCAGTATTTACTAAAGTAATGTCACCCTCTGCAATTCTTTCAGTAACATTGAGATCTTTATTGTAAATATCAACATAATTTCCATAACCTCCAGAGGTTTCATATTGCCTCATAACCACACCTCCAATTCTGGAATAGAAAGTATCATTAAGTCCTGCATCAAAATCTTGACCTGCATGTCTTCTATCTGGTATTCCATCTCCATCATCATCTCTAGGGGCACCATATTTCTGACCTGCAATATGCCCAGTTGGAGGTAGTTTAGGAAGATTTTTTTGATCTATGATCGTACTGCTAGAATTTAATCCTGTCAAGTCTTCTGCATCTGGCATTATATATGCTCTATCATCACCTTTATCATATCTTTCTCTTTGTTTTTTTGTCCACTTTGTTTTAACAAATTCTTGTCCAGGTGCCTGAATACCTTCTTCTCCTTTTTCATTTTTTACTAATTTCGTATTACTAGTGCTTATATTCAATTTATTTCCAAATTTTTTCATTAAATCGTCAATAAGAGGTTCTAATAAATCAACAATACCATTAAAAGGTCCCAATATATTTCTTAGTTCAGTTAAAATACCGTCTTTTTTATCTTCAATATCACTAAGTAATTTAATTTTTGCTGGTTCTAATTCTGGACTAGGATCTCCACCACCAACAGACTCAATAAGAATTTTAAATACATCTACGACAGGTGTTACAAAACTAATAACACTTTCAGCAACAATTTTCAATCTTTCTGCTAAAGCAGGAAGACTATTGACTAATATTCCCGCAAGTAATAATCCACCAAAATTTAAAATTTTATCAAGAATACTTCCACCAGAAGTTATACTGTCTTTAGTGTTTTCTGATATCTTTCCGAGAGGAGAAGACTTTATTTCTAATTTTTTTTCTTTTTCTTTTGCCTTTTTAATGCTTACTTTTCTTTTTTCTTTGTCTTTTTCTTTGGTTTGAAGTTTTTTATCTTGCTTATTTTTCTTTACAAGAAAACTATGAATATTAGTAACATTTAATTTAAGTTGTTTAACTTGCTTTAGTGTTGTTGTTTCCATAGTATTATACTGTTATACCATATAACATTGGAGTTATTTGACGATATGGATCTGCCATATTCACACTAGAAATATCAGGAACTTCTGTGGCAGGTCCTTGAGGAACTGGAATTTCTGGTGGTGGCATTTGATTTGTAATTGGTGATAGAGTTATCATATCAATTCCACCTCGACCTTTTCTTCCAGAAGAAATCATCTGATAGATTTTTTCTGTTCTCATATTATTAATTACAGAACCATCAACGTTTGGAGCAAAAAGTTCTCGACCTTTTTCTCCTACCTCATATATCTTCCCTGCAGTGGTCGGACCACCCATTGCTCTTGCTTGAAATTCTAACATACCTGGCACTGTTTCATTATATTTTGATCTTATTTTCTCAGTTTCAGCAGCATATTCTGTTTTTTCACTTTCTTCAAATTGTTTATTAGGAACTGGACGTCCGAAAGTTCCTCTACCGGTATAAATTTTTGCCTTTGACTCTTTGAGTTCTTTCTCCATTGCTTTTCGTTGAATATTAATTATTCTAGCATTTTTCTGATACTGTCTGAATATATCGATTTGTTCTTGTGTGACTCCATATTTTTTCATCCTTTCTGGGGTTATGTCCACTGGATCCTGAAAACCTCCCAGTCCATCAACCCTAACATCCTGCATTCCACTGTTTAAATTACCTTGTTCCCTGAATGGTAGTCTTCTTCCATTGCTTCCAATAGCATTAGATAAGATTTTACCATCTCTTGTAATATTTGGAATATCATCTATAGTCTTGACATTTTTTTCAATTGCTGCTCTAAATCCTGTTCCTCCTGCAGTTTTGTTTCTTAAGTAATCATTTAATAAATAAATGCCACCTGCTGCTGTAATAACACCAAGTAGTGTTAAAAATGCAGGAGCACCAAGAACTGATGCTACAAATCCCCCCACCGTTAATAATGCACCTGCAAGACTAACTATTGAGGATATTAAAGAAACTGCTGGACCAAATAATACTATTCCAGCAGCCACACCGGCAATCCATTTCCAGTGCTTTTTGACATATTCAAAAGCATTTTCAACTTTTTTTCTATTTTCTTCTTTACTTAACCATTCAAAAGCAGCATTTACTGCAACACCCGCACCAAGAGTTAAAATAAAATCTAGAACTTGATCAAATAATCCTTTAATTGGAGACAGTATTTTACTAGTAAGTTTACCAACTGCTTTTCCAATTCTTTTTCCAGATTTTTCTAATGCACTTTCTTCTGCTTTTAATTTACCTCTTGATTTTTCTCTTTTTTCTTCTTCCGATTCTCTCTTTTGTTCTTTCTGTTCGTTGCTAGATTGAAGAGCAAGTTGTTGTTGTATACCTACAAGAATCTTATTTGTTTCTATTAAACTCTTACTTAAATTATCTTGATTGCCCCCTATACCCCCTATATTATCTTTTTTCTTTTCTAATATCTCTTCAATTTTTACAATTTTTTCAGTATTAACTATTAATTTATTTTCTACTTCAGTCGTTTTTTCAGTATTAACTACTAATTTATTTTCTACTTCTTCAACTTTGGGTGTTATTTTTGATAAATTAAACTCTAATGCCTTAATACGAATTAAAGACTTTCTTACATGACCAGATAATTTACTTAATGTCTTATGAATATTTTTAATGGATTCTCCAGAACCTCCTCCAGCACCGTCCTCTTTTCCAAAGACTGCCGATGAAACAGTCTCTACATTTAACTTAGGTGTATCAGTTTTTTTTATGTTTAAGTTAGATTCCACTCTTTTGTTGTGCCTTTAGGTTTTCTTCTTCAATGTATTGTTGAAGTAGAGCAAGATAAACTTCTCTCTCCCACGGAATCATATTTTCTAGTTCTGTTAATGAATATTTATGATGTTGCATCAAAGCAAAATTTATCTTGTAGTATGACTCAAGATTTGTATGAGCCATACCTAACTGAAAAAACTTGCTAATCCTTCCAAAACAACTTCAGACTCTACACCAGTTTCTGGATTTTTTACTGCAATTGTATGAGAAAGTTTTGGCATCGTAGCAAAAAACTTTTCAATTTGTTTAAATTGTTTAGTATTCAATTGCTCAATAAATTCATCAAGTTCTTTCTTTGAGTAATCAGATGCTTCCCAACTTTCTTCAGAATTATAAATCATTTCAACACAAGATGTAATCATTGAAAGTGATTGTCCAATTTCACTTGTACCTTCTGTTGTTTCAAAATTATTCTCGACAAATTGTTCCAGTGATGGATACTTGAGTTTCAATGAGAGTTCATCATCAAGTTTGATAATATTTTTATGCCCCTTATTCTTCTGAACTTTAATCGAATCAATATCAATCGACATTTCTACCTGAGTCTCTCCATCATCAGGACAAGTAATATTTACATCAACGGTTTCACCAACAGACTTTGATCTAACATTTAGAAATAGATACTCAATATCAAAAGTAGCAAGAGATTCTACTTTAATATCCTTTGAAACAATACAATCTGAAAGAATTTGAACAATTGCATTGGTAATCTCTGTCATATCTTCAGATTCCATTGCCATAATTAGAATCTTTTCTTCTCTCACAAGGAAAGGTCTATATTTAATTTTCTTTCCTGTCGAAGGCAACGTCAAATCATACGTTGGAGTATTAATCTTAGGTAAAGGCATAGTAATTGATACAATTCAGTTATTTTTATTTAGATGGTTAGTGGAAATAAATTTTTATCAAAAACCATTCAATAAATTTTCTATCCCCCTCCCTGTCGGAGTTAGGTTATCCAACTGCCTATCTCTACTTGATGCTCCTCTTATCCCTCTCAAGACTCCTTCTCTTGCTTGCCCTTTCGGTTCTTCTTGCTGCGTTGCTGTCTTTGGTATTTCTACTTTTGTTCCAGGAATCTTTGATTTTGCTTCTGGATCTGCCCTATTAAATGACGATGCTGAAGTATTTTTTTTATTTTCATTATTAGTAGTTTTTGGATTTATAATATATCGATCATAATTAAAAGAAACATTAACTTTTAATATACTAGATCCACCATAACTAAGTGGAATAGAAGTTATTAATTTCGGAAATGCATTAAAAAACTGATAATCTAATTGGGGACCATTATCTCTCTCAAATTTTGAAATAAACATTGTCTGTGTCTTATAATCATCAGGATATCTCATTCTACGATAATAATTTCCATTTTGTTCTTCCATTTCATCCTTAGATTCACTTCCTCCTGCAATATAATCAATCCAACCCTCAAATATTCTTAAATTTTTATAATCATAATCAATATAAAAACTAAAATCAATATCAGTGTATAATCTAGTATGTGCAAATTCTTGAGGAATTCCAATAAAGTCATTTTTTATTTCAGTAGTTGCAAGAGAACTAGATGGAAGTGAAGCTTCAGAACAAAGAAGACTTCCTTTACGACTCATATAATTGACTATATTCCTTATTCCAGTTTTACTCTCTATATTTTTAACAACTTCTCCTGGAAGACCACTGAAAGTTACTTGATATTGATTAGATTGTGAAAGTCTCCCGAATATATCTTTTGCTTCTTGTGTTTTTATACTTTTTACATAAGGACGAGCCACTCTAAATACCTATACTACTACTTGATTATTAGTTATTTAGATGTCCTATAAGGGAAAATATAAACCATCTTACCCTAAAAAATATAAGGGTGATCCCGATAACATCATTTATCGTTCCTTATGGGAGCGCAAATTTATGATTTATTGTGATAATAACCAGAATATTTTAGAATGGGCAAGTGAACAAGTTATTGTTCCCTATCGTTCACCCATTGATAACAGATACCACAGATACTTTGTTGATTTCTACATCAAATATAAAGATAATAACGGAAAAATAAAAAAATCACTTATCGAAATAAAACCATTCAGACAAACAAAAGAACCTAAAGTCAAAAAAAGAAAGACAAAAGGTTATATCTATGAAGTCGTTGAGTATGCTAAAAATCAGGCAAAGTGGGATGCCGCCAAAGAATGGTGTTTAGATCATGGTTATGAGTTTAAGGTCCTTACAGAAAATGAATTATTTTAAGTAATGGCAAGAACAATCAAAAGGGGTGGAATAACAGGAAAATCATATCTTTATGTTGCTCAAACTGGTGAAGTAACTTACAGTAGTGACCCAAATATAAAAGTAGGTTCTAATGTTTATGATGATAGAGTTTTAAAAAATCCAAATAGACCAACAGATGATGATAATAATCGAGTAAGAAATATTGTCGGAAATTTAATCGGCACTGAGACACCTGATGATTTAATGCTAGAAATATTAGAAGCAGTTAAAGATTCTGTAACTCCCATTCCCATTCCTGGAAAATTTTATACTTATATTTACATTGCCGAAACTCCAAATATAAGATATGATCAACATCCATTAATTTATTGTGAGAATATATCCCAATCTAAAAATGGAAATATATATTTCAATGGAACTAATTTTCACTTTCCCTCACAAAGAGTGTATAGAATTGATAGAGTTGTTGGTCAATTGTATGAAGTATATGCAGGTGAAATTGCCGACCTGAGAGAAATTCCTTATGGAAAGTTTCTAAATACTTAAAAAAAAGATAGATGGAGTATACTGTTCCCCTTGATCAAATTCCTATAAACTTATCCGGACCAGAAGGTGATAAATATATTGCTGATTTGGATGCTGGCAAATTGACTCCAGCAAATCCACCAGCAACAGTTGCAAAACCAGGGGAAGGATCTCCAGGAGATGGAGGAGAACAACCGCCATCAACATTAAATATAGGAAGACAATATGATTATAATCAGATAATTGGTGGACTATAAGAAATCTATCCAGAAGAGATATCTGATGTGATAGAACTCGGTTTTGCCAAAGTTCGTTCTAAATAACTAGAAAAAGATAAATGGAAGAACCTTTAAGATATCCACTAACAACATTTACAGATAAAACTGACTATTTGAAAATTGCTATTATTGATTATATATCTATAAAAAACTCTAATAACAAATCATTAGTTGGATCACCACAATCTAGAAAAAATCGAGGCAAAAACTTAAAGGAAGTAATTTTACTTCCAATGCCATCTAATATCTCAGATAATAATGCCGTAAAATATGGTGACTCCAGTTTGAATAGTATTATCGGTGCTGCTGGTGCTGGTATAATTGATATTATGGAAAGTGCTAAAGAAAGTGGAAAGTTATTAAGAAATTTAGGTGAAAACGTTAAAGAAACAGGAAGTAATGTCGCAGATACTACTGGTGGAATAGGTGGAATTCAGGGGTATTTAACAAGGCAACTTGCTTCTAGGGCAATTGGTATTATAGGTGGTAATATAACACCTTCTCAACTATTGGCAAGAACTACGGGAGAAATTTTAAATCCAAATTTAGAATTATTATTTAATGGTCCAACTCTTAGAACTTTTAGATTTCAATTTAAAATGGTGCCAAGATCCGATCTCGAAGGTAAGCAAATTAAGAAAATAATAAGAGCATTTAAAGAATATATGGCACCTAAAGTATCATCGGGTGAAGGTTCTACTACAGAGAACACAACATTTCTTAGAACTCCAAGTGTATTTGAATTAACATATAAACAAGGCAGTGAAGATCATTTATACTTACATAGATTTAAACAGTGCTTCTTAGAAAGTATTAGTGTAAATTATACCGGTGCCGGAGTTTATAGTACTTATGATGATGGAACACCTGTTGCGATGATTATGGATTTATATTTTAAAGAAATTGAACCAGTTTATGATGTAGATCAAAACGAAGAAGGAGGAACAGGATACTAAAATGGCATATTTCAGAGAACTACCAGATGTAGATTATCAGTCATTTCTTTCTGATTCAATTTCATCTAAAGAATATTTGAGAGTTAAAAACTTATTCAGAAAAAATAAGTTACGTGATGATTTACAAAATGTCTTTACAATTTTTGATAAGTATGAAATTGTAGAAGGTGCAAGACCCGATACAGTTGCCGAAGAATTTTATGGGAGTGCAGAACTTGATTGGGTAGTATTAATGACTGCCGGTATTATTAATGTAAGAGATGAATGGCCTTTATCAAATTATGTATTATACAGATATATTGAAAATAAGTATGGTATAGAAAACTTATCTAATGTAAATTATTATGAAACTATAGAAGTCAAAAATTCAAGTGGTAGATTAATTCTTCCTGAAGGTAAAATTGTAGATGAAAATTTTACTTTAAATTATACCGATAATGGCAATGCAATTTCTCTATTTGGTAGTGATGTGAGAAGAGGGATTAGCAATTTAGAATATGAGACTATAAAAAATAATAAAAAATCCTCAATTTATTTACTAAAAAGAGGATATTTACAGAAGTTTTTAAATGATATGAAACAAATTATGATTTATGATAGGTCTTCACAATTTGTAACTGAGTCTCTCATTCGTGTTGATAATACTAGAGTTGTACTCGCAGACTAATTAATCTGCTGCGAGTGCGGCAAAGTATGAAAGAGTATCATCATCTTCATCAGTATTAGTAGAAGAAAGGTCATTCAATTCTTCTTTCATTGACTGAGGGACAGAATTTG
>Ga0070752_1001636_pt1 | contig 15436 bp, 12 predicted proteins | sample VirMetDEL_Aug_30_FD_77440 | JGI IMG/M metagenome (GOLD analysis project Ga0070752, IMG submission 77440) | Aqueous microbial communities from the Delaware River and Bay under freshwater to marine salinity gradient to study organic matter... | ecosystem: Environmental > Aquatic > Marine > Coastal...
GCAAAGGTCAGCGCGACGACGATCATCAGCCGCCGTTCGGCGGGGCCCATCGGCTGTTCATTGGCCACCGCGGCGCGCGCCGCGGCGACATCGAAGGGGTGCGCCGAGACGCGCTGGACCCGCGCGACGAGAAAAGCCGCGAGCGGGACGCCGAGCAGCACGATGGGGAAGCCGTAAAACGACCATTCGGCAAAGCTGATCTGCGTACCGATCATCGTGTCCAGCAGCCCCACCGAGATCGCGTTGGTCGGCGATCCGACCAGCGTGCCTAGCCCGCCGATGCTGGCCGCAAACGCGATCCCCATGGGCAGAGCGCCCGCCAGCCCGTCGCGGTCCCCGGCCAGCACCCCGCCGCCCGCGAGGACGGCGACGGCCATGGGCATCATGATGAGGGTGGTGGAGGTGTTCGAAATCAGCATCGACAGGATCGCGGCGGCGATCATGAAGGCCAGCAGCAGGCCGGCCTGTCCGCCGCGCCCGCCAAGCAGGCTGAGGATCCCCAGCGCAAGCCGCCGGTGCAGGCCGGTGCGTTCGATCGCCAGCGCGATGAAGCCGCCGCCCAGCAGCAGGAACAGGATGTCGGAATAATAGGCGCTGGCGGTTTCCTTGGCGCTCATCACCCCGGCAAAGGGCAGCACGATGAACGGCATCAGCGCGGTCGCGGTCAGCGGCAGCGCCTCGGTCATCCACCAGGCGGCCATCAGCACCACCAGCCCGGCGACGATGAATGCCTCGCGCTGCATACCCGCGGGCGTGGGCAGGAAAATGCTGGCCAGCAGCGCCGCAGCGCCCACCAGCAATCCGATATGTCTGGCCGCCATGTGCTGCGATCCCCCCTTGGCGCGAACTGCTAACAGCGGCGCGCGGGCGGGGCAACGCGCCAGGCGCATGGATGCCCGATACGAAAAGGGCGGCCCCGAAGCGCCGCCCTTTCGCAATGCAGTGTGGCGTGCGCCTTACTTGGGCGCGAGCACCATGATCATCTGACGCCCTTCGAGGCGCGGGAAGGCTTCGACCTTGGCGATTTCCTCGACATCGTCGCGGACGCGGTTGAGGAGATCCATGCCGAGCTGCTGGTGCGCCATTTCGCGGCCGCGGAACCGCAGCGTGCACTTCACCTTGTCGCCGTTCTCGAGGAACTTGACGACATTGCGCATCTTCACCTCGTAATCGTGGGTGTCGATGTTCGGGCGCATCTTGACCTCTTTGATTTCCTGGGTCTTCTGCGTCTTGCGGGCGAGGTTGGCTTTTTTCTGCGCCTCGTAGCGGTGCTTGCCGACATCGAGGAACTTGCACACCGGCGGGTCCGCATTGGGGGACACTTCGACGAGGTTGAGACCAAGTTCATTGGCCTGCTCGACCGCTTCGCGGGTGAACATAACGCCGATGTTTTCGCCTTCGTGGTCGATCACGCGGACTTTCGGCACATTGATCATGTTATCGTAGCGCGGGCCGCTTTTCACGGGCATTTGCATGCTGCGCCGGGGTGGACGGGCTATGGGGCACTCTCCTTTGGTGGCCGTATTCGGAACTGGTTGCGGTAATTGGAAAGCCAGCATGTAGGCATTGTTCCGGGGATTCGGAAGTGTGTTATGCGAATGGGGCGCATATTTGCGCGCTGTTGTTGCCCTCAGGCAGCGCGGTTCCACAGGTTGAAGCGCGCCAGCTGGCCCTTTGCCGGGACCACCGCATCGATCCGCTCGGCTGGCTGGAGCGCCTTCAGGATCGCCGGATCGGCGGCATCCATCCCCCCGGTAAAGGCGCCGAAGGCGGGCAGGATCATGCGTCCGCCCGGCTTGCCGCCGGGGCCATCGTTCGCGCTGACCACCGCGCAGGGGCGGCGGATATGGCGCTGGCGCACCTTGAGCTGGAGGCGGGGGTGGTAGTGGCCCGACAGTTCCGGGCGGATTTCGCCTGCCTTCGCGCGGTGGCGCAGGATCAGTCCGCCGAGCTCGAGTTCTTCCGCCAGCGTGCCGCCGCAGCGGGCTTCCATTTCAGGATCGTGATTGCCGGTGATCCAGACCCAGTCGACCGTGCGGGTCAGCGCGTGGAGCATCCCCGCGGCATGCTCTTCGAGCCGGGTGGACCCGGCCGAATCGTGGAAATTGTCGCCCAGCGTGATGACCCGGCGCGCGCCCGTTTCGCGGATCGCCAGCGCCACGCGTTCCAGCGTTTCGCGGCTGTCATAGGGCGGAATCAGCTGCCCGTGCCGCGCGAAGAAACTGCCTTTTTCTAGATGCAGGTCGGCCACCAGCAGCGCGCGTTCGCGCGGCCAGTACAGCGCGCGGCCTTCGGTGAGGAGCCATTCCTCGCCTGCGAACGAAAGGGGAACCATGGCTCGCTATTGCCGTAGCGAAGTGGGGATGGCAAGGCTTTTGCCATGACCGACTGGACCCAGCAGACCGAGACCGCCCGCACCTGGTTCGAAAGCCTGCGCGACCGCATCTGCGCCGAATTCGAAGCCATCGAGCGCGAAGCGGGCAGCGATGCCGGCTTCCAGTACGACAGCTGGAACCGCGAAGAGGAAGGCAATGCCGATCCCGGCGGCGGGACGCGCGGCTTGATGAAGGGCAAGGTGTTCGAAAAGGTCGGCGTCAACGTCTCGACCGTGCGCGGCAATTTCGCGAAGGAATTCGCCGCCACGATCAATGGCGCCAGCGCGGACAGCCCGGGCTTTACTGCCACCGGCATCAGCCTGGTCGCGCATATGACCAATCCGCATGTGCCCGCCGTGCATATGAACACGCGGTTCCTGACCACCGGCAAGGCGTGGTTCGGCGGCGGGGCCGATCTCAATCCGCCGATCCCCTATGCCGAGGACACGGACGAATTCCACGCCTGTTTCCGCGCGGCCTGTGCGGCGCACAACCCGACCTATTACGAACGCTTCAAGAAGTGGGCCGACGACTATTTCTACATCCCCCACCGCGGCGTGCACCGCGGGGTGGGCGGGATCTTCTACGACCACCTCGAATGCGAGGATCCCGCCGTCGACGAAGGGGCCGCGTTCGACCGCAACCTCGCTTTCACGAAGGACGTGGGGGAGGCTTTCCTCGACATCTTCCCGCGGCTGGTGCGCCGCCGGATGGACAGCGCGTTCACGGCACAGGACAAGCAGACCCAGCTCGAATGGCGCGGGCGCTATGCCGAGTTCAACCTGGTCTACGACCGCGGCACGCTGTTCGGCCTCAAGACCGGCGGCAATATCGACGCGATCCTGATGAGCCTGCCGCCCGAGGCGGTCTGGAGCTGAACCGGCCACCCGTCCAAGCCGCTGCAATAACAGACAGATAGCCGGGTCGCGTATCCGGCCCTTCACGGAGACCTTTCATGCGTAAATTCGCCGCACCGCTCGCCTTGTTGCTCACCAGTACCGCCTGTACCACGATGGAAGCGGCGCCCGCGCCGGTCGCTGCGGCAGCGGACCGCATGGTCGCGCCGATCCTGACCTCGCCCGAGGCAGTCGACACGCTGACCCATGCGCAGCCGCAGGTCGCGCGGGTGACGCATGTCGCGCTCGATCTCGACCTCGATTTCGACGCCAAGCGTGTCGGCGGGACGGCGGAACTGAGCGTGCTGGCCGCGCCGGGGGCCGAGGAAATCGTGCTCGACACCAACGGGCTCGAGATCGCGCAGGTCACCGACGGGCAGGGCCGCGCGCTGTCCCATACGGTGGGCGAGCCGGTGGCCGAAGGCGGCAAGGGCGCGGCGCTGACGATCCGCCTCGACGGCGCGGAGACGCTGCGCATCGCCTATCGCGCGCCCGCCGATGCCAGCGCGCTGCAATGGCTCAGCCCCGAACAGACCAAGGGCGGGGTGCATCCCTTCCTCTTCAGCCAGGGACAGGCGATCCTCAATCGCAGCTGGATCCCGACGCAGGACAGCCCCGGCATCCGGCAGACATGGGAAGCGCGCATCACCGCGCCCGAGCCGCTGGACGTGGTGATGAGCGGCGTGCGCCAGGGTGAGCCCGAGGATCTCGGCAACGGCCGCCGTGCCTTCACCTTCGTGATGGACAAGCCGGTGCCGCCCTATCTCATCGCGATCGCGGCGGGCGATATCGATTTCCGCGCGATCGGCCCGCGCACCGGCGTCTGGGCCGAACCCGCCACGCTCGACCGGGCCTGGCGCGAAGTGAACGACACCGAGGAAATGGTCGTCGCGGCGGAGGAGCTCTACGGCGAATACCGCTGGGGCCGCTACGACATGATCGTGCTGCCGCCCGCCTTCCCCTATGGCGGGATGGAAAACCCGGTGATGACCTTCCTCACCCCGACCTTCATCGCGGGCGACCGGTCGAACAACGGCCTCGTGGCGCATGAACTGGCGCACAGCTGGTCGGGCAACCTCGTCACCAATGCGGTGTGGGGCGACAGCTGGCTCAACGAGGGCGTGACCACCTATTTCGAGAACCGCATCGTCGAGGCGGTCTATGGTAAGCAGCGCGCCGAGCAGGAAGCCGCGCTGATGTTCGCCAATATCCAGGAAACGCTGGCCGAGGTTGGCGAGGATGCCCCGGGCACCGCGCTGAGCACCGATGGTGGCTACCAGCTCGGCAGCGCGATTGCCTATGACAAGGGCGCGTTCTTCCTGCGCACGGTCGAAAGCGTGGTCGGCCGCGAGCGTTTCGATGCATGGCTGCGCCAGTGGTTCGACAACCATGCCTTCCAGCCCGCCACCAGCGAGTTGTTCCTTGCGGACATGATGGAAAACCTGGTGCAGGGCGAGGCCGAGGCCGATGCGCTGATGCTGCGCGAATGGATCTTCGAGCCGGGCCTGCCCGCGAATGTGGCCAAGCCCGACCCGGCGGCATTCGCCGCGGTCGATGCCGCGGTGTCGGCCTATGCCGCCGAGGGCACGATCCCGGCGGGCTATGCGCAGTGGAGCAGCGCAGAGCGCCAGCGCTTCCGCGCCAACATTCCCAAGCAGCGCACTGCCGGGCAACTTGCCGCGCTCGAGGGCGCGCTGGGCCTGTCGGGCACGGGCAATAACGAGGAGCTGTTCCTGTGGCTCGAACTGGCGCTCGCCAATCGCTACGAACCCGCAGTGCCGCAGGCGGAGGAATTCCTCGCCGAGGTCGGCCGCGCGAAATTCGTGCGCCCGCTGTTCCAGATGCTGTGGGACCAGGACGAATGGGGCCGGCCGATCGCGCAGCGCATCTATGCCGAGACCCGCGATAGCTATCACGCGGTAACGCGCGGCGGGGTCGACCGCATTCTCGGGACCGAGGGCTAGGTCACACCATATCGGCGGGGCGGACGAGGCGGTCGAAGGTCGGCTCGTCCACCAGCCCCAGCTCGAGGCCCGCCTGCTTGAGCGTCTGGCCGGTCTGGTGTGCATGCTTGGCAATCTTGGCGGCATTGTCGTAGCCGATCTCGGGCGCCAATGCCGTCACCAGCATCAAGGACCGTTCGACCAGCGCGGCGATCTGTTCAGTGTTCGCCTCGATCCCCTCGACGCAGCGGGTGGCAAAACCTTCCATCCCGATTGCGAGCAATTCGACCGAGCGGAGCACGTTCGACCCGATCAGCGGCATGAACACGTTGAGCTCGAAATGGCCCTGCATTCCGCCCACCGTCACTGCCTGGTGATTGCCGATCACCTGGCCCGCGACCATCGTCAGCATCTCGCACTGGGTCGGGTTGACCTTGCCCGGCATGATCGAGCTGCCCGGTTCGTTCGCGGGTAGCGACAGTTCGCCAAGGCCCGAGCGCGGACCCGATGCAAGGAAGCGGATATCGTTGGCGATCTTGTTGAGCGCCACTGCGAGCGTGTTGAGCGCGCCCGAGAAGGACACCAGCCCGTCCTTCGCAGCGAGCTGTTCGAAGGTGTTGGGCGCAGGCTCGAAGGCGAAGTCGGTGATGTCGCTGATCGCGCGGGCCATATCCGCGGCCCAGCCATCGGGCGCATTGAGCCCGGTGCCGACGGCGGTGCCGCCGATCGCGAGCTTGCGGATGTCGTTCTCCAATGCGCTTTCGATCCGCGCCCGGCAGCTCTTCAGCTGCGCGACATAGCCGGAAAATTCCTGGCCCAGCGTCAGCGGGGTGGCGTCCTGCGTATGCGTGCGGCCGATCTTGACGATATCGGCAAAGGCCCGCGCCTTCGCGTCAAGCGCTGCCACCAGCCGGTCGAGTGCGGGCAGCAGCGCATCGCGCGACGCCAGCGCGGCGGCGACATGCAGCGCAGTGGGGAAGCTGTCGTTCGAGCTTTGCGAGCGGTTTACATGGTCGTTGGGATGGACCGGCTCCTTGCCGCCGCGCGTGCCCGCCAGCGCTTCATTGGCAATCCCGGCGATCACTTCGTTGACGTTCATATTGGTCTGCGTGCCGCTGCCCGTCTGGAAGATGGTCAGCGGGAACTGGTCGTCATGCTCGCCTGCCCGGATCGCGGTGGCGGCACTTTCGATCGCCTCGGCGAGCGGTGCCTCCAGTCCGTGCTGGCGGTTGATCCGTGCCGCCGCCTGCTTGACCGCCGCCTGCGCGTGGACGACCTGGATCGGCATGCGCTGGTGCGCGGGGAAGGGGAAATTGGTCAGGCTGCGCTGCGTCTGCGCGCCCCAATAGGCGTCGGCAGGGACTTCGATGGGGCCGATGGAATCGGTTTCGGTGCGCGTCTGGGTCATGGCCTGTCTCTCTCCGGATGATGTGATGCCACAGGTAGGATCGCTGCACGGCGCATGCCACCCGCAGCGGCCCTGCGTGAAGATTCCATCTGTTCAGGCGGGTGAAGCACACCTATCTCGAACACATGCTGCGCCAGTACGAACTCGTTGAACGGGTCAAGGAATACGATCCCGACGCCGACGAGGCGATGCTCAACCGCGCCTATGTCTATACCGTGCAGAAGCACGGTACGCAGACCCGCGCCAGTGGCGATCCCTATTTCAGCCACCCGGTCGAAGTCGCCGGCCTGATGACCGATCTCAAGCTCGATCAGGAAACCATCGCCACCGCGCTGCTGCACGACACGGTCGAAGACACGCTGGCGACGATCGACGATATCGAGCAGCATTTCGGCAAGGATGTCGCGCGGCTGGTCGACGGGGTGACCAAGCTGTCGAAGATCGAGCAGATGCCCGAGAACGAGCGCGCGGCGGAAAACCTGCGCAAGTTCCTTCTGGCGATGAGCGAGGATATCCGCGTGCTGCTGGTCAAGCTGGGCGACCGGCTGCACAACATGCGCACGCTGCATTTCATCAAGAAGCCCGAGAAGCGCCAGCGGATCGCGCGCGAGACGATGGATATCTACGCCCCGCTGGCCGAGCGCATCGGGCTGTATGAATATATGCGCGAAATGCAGATGCTCGCCTTCGAGCAGATCGAACCCGAAGCCTTCGCCACCATCACCCAGCGGCTCGACCAGATCCGCAGCGAGGATGGCGGGCAGGTCGATGCGATCGCGCTCGACATGAAACACGCCTTGCTCGAAGCCGGCATAACCACCGAGGTTTCGGGCCGTGAAAAGCACCCCTATTCGATCTGGCGCAAGATGGCCGAACGCCATGTCTCGTTCGAACAGGTCACCGACATCATGGCCTTTCGCATCATCTGCGAGGACGTGGCCGACTGCTACCGCGCGCTGGGGGTGCTGCACACGACGTGGCAGTTTCTCCCGGGCAAGTTCAAGGATTACATCTCCACTCCGAAGAACAACGGTTACCGCTCGCTCCACACTTCGCTGATCTACGGCAAGTCGATGCGCGTCGAAGTGCAGATCCGCACGCGCGAGATGCACCGGGTGAACGAATTCGGCTTCGCCGCGCACTGGGCCTACAAGCAGGATGGCCGGCCCGACGGGCAGGTCGGCTGGCTGCGCGACCTGATCGAGATCGTCGATGCGAGCCACGATCCCGAAGAGCTGCTCGAGCATACGCGGATGGCGATCTACCAGGATCGCATCTTTGCCTTCACTCCCAAGGGGGCGCTGTTCCAGCTGCCCAAGGGGGCGACCCCGGTCGATTTCGCCTTTGCCGTGCACACCGATCTGGGGGCGCAGACGGTGGGGGCGAAGATCAACGGGCGGCACATGCCGCTGCGCACACAGCTCAACAATGGCGACGTGGTCGAGATCATCAAGAGCGACAATGCCGATCCGCAGCTGTCGTGGCTGGGCTTTGTCGTGACCGGCAAGGCGCGCGCTTCGATCCGCCGCGCGGTGCGGCTCAAGGAACGCGCCGAAGTGGCGGAAATCGGGCAGAAGCTGTTCGACGAGATCGCGCTGCGCGTGCCTGCGAAGATCGGCAAGAAGGCGCTGCGCGAAGCGATCAAGCGGCTCGAGATGGAGGACGAAGAAGACCTCTATTACGCAATCGGATCGGCCAAGATCGAGGATCGCGCGGTAATGGAGGCACTGGTCCCCGGCTGCACCGCAGAGCTCGAGAACGAGCCCGATTGGGCCAAGAGTGGCAAGGCGCTGTCGATCCGCGGCCTGACGCCCGGCATGGGCTTCCAGCTGGCCCATTGCTGCCACCCGGTTCCGGGCGACCGGATCGTCGGCGTGCGGCGGCCCAACGAAGGGGTCGAAGTGCACACGATCGACTGCGCACACCTTGCCAACGGGATCGACAGCGACTGGCTGGATCTGTCCTGGGGCAAGCGTTCGCGCGGGGCAGTCGGCCGCATGCGCGTCACGCTCTACGACCGGCCCGGGACGCTCGCGGAAATGGCAGGCATCTTCGCGCAGAACCACGTGAATGTGACGAGCCTCGACCAGACCCAGCTCGATCACCCGTTCACCACTTACGAGATCGACCTGGAAGTGCAGGACGTGCCCCATCTGTCGCGCATCCTCAGCGCCCTGCGGGCCAGCGATTCGATCGCGCAGGCCGAACGGGTGTGAGCGCGCCGCTGGGCATCGACCATGTCCAGCTGGCGATGCCGGAGGGCGGCGAAGACCGGGCCCGCGCCTTCTACACCGATCTGCTCGGCATGCGTGAAGTGGCCAAGCCGTCCAACCTTTCCACGGCCGGGTGCTGGTTCGAATGCGGCGCGCTGCAGCTGCACCTGGGGGTCGACCCCGATTTCCGACCGGCGCGCAAGGCGCATCCGGCGTTGCTGGTCGGCGATCTGGCAGAGTTTCGCGCCAGGCTTGCGCAAGCGGGAGCAATCATCAGGGAAGACAAGCCGATGGCGGGGTATCATCGCTGCTTTACCGAAGACCCTTTCGGCAACCGTATCGAGTTGATGCAGAAGCTCTAGACGGGTCGCAGCGTGACCGCGACCGGGTCGCCCTCGGCGAGTTTCTCGGCCTTGCGCACCGGTGCCTTGACCGGCAGCATCCAGCCGCCCTCGTCGCGCGGAAAGCAGGATGTCTGCCAGACGGTTTCACCGATGCATGCCTCGACCTTGAGCGAGCGGAACCCGCGTTTGCCGCCCAGTTCGAGCCGCCACATCGCTTCGGTTGCCGACAGGCTCTCGCCCGCTTCGCCCTCGATTGTCACGAAGAACCAGCTGACGCCGTTCTTCGCGGTCCAGCGCCAGAGCGGCGCGGTGACGGATACGCTCTCGCTCAATCGGCCACGCGGCGCACGGGCACCGGGATGTTGCAGATATCCGCGCCGCCTGCGGGATGGATGAAGAACGGGTCGCGGCGGTTCGCGCGCGCTTCGGCATAGCGCGTGAAGGTTTCGCCTTCGGTGGACAGATATTCGAACGCAGGCCGCTCACTATCGGGCAGGTCGCTGGCGACGCGCACCGAGACGATGGGCGTGCGCTTGTCCGCTTCCCCGGCAGTATAGAAGCCCAGCGCGCCCGAACCGCGCGGCAGCGAAGACAAGTGCTCCATCCCTTCCACCACGCGCCCGACCAGCGCAATGTTGCGGTCGAGGTGGCGCGGTGCATGGCCGATAACGGTATAAAGCTCTGCGCCGCTGCCCGTATCTGGCGAATAGCCACGCCCGACGCCGACCATGCCATAGCAATGGACCGGCCAGGCGACCGGTTCGTCATCCGTCATCGCGATCGGCCAGCCGTCGAAAAAGGCATGTGCCCTCGCATAGGGATCGGCCCGGTAGAGGGTGGTGGGGTCGCTGGGTGCCACGCGGGAAGCAGTGGTTTCGAAATAGGTGCGGATCTTAGCGATCGCAGGTTCGTCCAGCCTCACCGAATACTCGTTTTCGGGCACGGCGGCGAGGTTGGCCGGCACAGCTTTCGCCTCGCCCCCGGCCTCGGGATTTTCGTAGTTCGGATCGCCCCACTGGACGACATAATTGTCCTGCACGCGGTTGACCGCTGTGCCGTCGTACCATTCGGCGCGGGCGAGCGTGCGGATGTTCCCGACCCAGCCTTGGCTGAAAGGCGCGGGCATAAGCTGGATCACCACCTCGCGCGCGGTGCCGTCTGGCGCGGAGGCCAGCGTCATCACCAGCAAGTCTTGCGGGGCAATGGTGGTCCATTCCGCCGCAGGTGCCTGCGCGACGATTTCGCCCGGCGAAGGCGGCGCGGCCTCGTCCTGCGCCTGCGCGGGAGCAGCAAGCGCGAGCAGCGCGGCGAACGGAAAAAGCGATTTGGTCATCTGCAGGGGAGTGCCACCCGCTCCGGCAAAACGAAAGCCCCCTCTCGCGCATTGTACGGACGGGAGGGGGCCTCGTGGCGGTGTTCGCAGGGGATGCCTGATCCGCGCAGCACCGTCGCGCAAATGGATCATAGCACGAAATCGGGCCTCGGCGCCATACTGCCCGCGCATTGGCTTGCGATTCGCATCGGGCGCCGCTAGACGCGCGGCTCTTTTGCGGCGCTACCGCGCTGTGCGCTTGAGCGCCGATCGGGTTTTGCCCATCGTCCTCGAGCAGCGAAGCGGTAGGGTAGCCAAGGAGAATGCGGAGCAGTGGCCGAGTGGTCGAAGGCGCACGCCTGGAAAGTGTGTATACGGTAACCCCGTATCGAGGGTTCGAATCCCTCCTGCTCCGCCACCCACTTTTTCGAGCGGAATGGCGCCCAGTGGTGCCGATCAGCCGCAGTTCGGCGGGACAATCGGGGAAATTCCGCCTCGGTGATTGCATTCGCTCCGTATCTGTTAACTAGAAACGGCGCGGGGTCGCTGCGTGTCGTTCGGCGTCTGGATCGCCGCGATGGCTTTGGTTCGGGGGGCGGAATGAAGGCAGGGCTGGGCAGTCTGCGGCGCATGCTATGGGTCATGGCGGTGGCCTGCGCCCTGATCGCGGGACCCCGCCTGGCCGCGCAGCCACCGGCCGGCACCTGCTTCGCCGTCACTTCTTCGGTCGCCGCGCCCGATCGGTCCGATCTGCAGTGCGCCGGTGCACCGACCGGCTATCGCGGCAGCGTCCTGTGGCTGCGGCTGCCGGTTCCCGCCAGCCAGTCCCGCGATGCGTCGCTGGCGATGCACACCACGCGGTTCGAGCGAATGAGCGTGATGTTCGAATATGCCGATACGCTCGGTCCGCGGCAGACGATCGGCCGGGGGGATTTCGCCGACAGCTGGCATATTGGCGGGCAGGTCGCTTTTCGCGCGCGCGGCGACCGGCCCGCATCGGCGGTCTGGCTGCGGATCGCGGGGCTGGAGGATTACAACCTGCTGTCGCTGCGCATAGTGTCCGCGCAGGCTGCCCAGCGTCAGTTCGAGCTGACGGCATTTGCCATCGGCGCCGCGTTGGCGCTGCTGGGCATAGCCGCCCTGTTCAACATCGGCCTCGCCGCCAGCATGCGGCGCAGCTTCTTCCTGTGGCATGGCGGCTGGGCTGCGACCGTGATGGTCTGGGGCCTGGTCTGGTCCCAGGCCGGACTGGCGGTCTTTCCGGCAGCCGCGGGCACGGTGTCGGCGCGGCTCGCAACGGTGCTTGCCTGCCTGGCGATCATGTTCGCGACCTTCGCCACCGCATCCGCCTTGCGCGACGCGCTGCCCCGCTGGCCGCTGCGTCTGCTGGGTGCGCTCGGGGTGCTTGTCCTCGCGGCAGGCGTCGCCAGCGGTCTGCCCGGCGTCGATATCGGCCAATTCGCGCCGGTGCTGATGATCGGCACATTGTCATCGCTTGCTCTGGCCACCGCCTGTATTGCCGCGGGGTGGAGGAAGGGCCACGGCGCCGCCCGCGACCTGGCGATCAGCTGGGCGATCCCCATGGTGACGCTGGCGATGACCCAGATCGTCGATCTCGACGCGATCCTGTGGGGCGGGGGCGACAAGGTCCTGATGCTGTATGCTTCGGCGCTGCAGGTCGTGTGCCTGACCGGTTTCGCGACCGTGCGGCTGCGCGCGCTGCGGATGCAGCGCGACCGGGCGGTGGAGATCGGCAAGGCCCTGGCCGAACTTGCCGAACGCGATCCGCTTACCGGCCTGCTGAACCGCAGGGGCTTCCTCGGCAAATACGCCGAGGCATTCGGCGGCGGGGCGAGCAGGCCAGTCGGCCTGCTGCTTATCGACGTGGACAAGTTCAAGGCCGTCAACGACGAGTTCGGGCATCAGGCGGGCGACGAGGTGCTCGTGACGCTCGGGCGCCGGCTGGCATCGTTCGAGGAGCGTTTCGGCTGCCGCGTGGGCAGGCTGGGCGGCGAGGAATTCGTTCTGGGGGTGAGCGGGGTTGCCGATGGCGGGCTGGTCGAGCTTGCGGAAACGGTGCGGTCCGAACTGGCCGAATGCGATTTCGGCGCAACCGCGCCGGGGCATCGGATCAGCGTCAGCATCGGCGTGGCGCAGGGCGCGGCCGACCGGCCGTTCCAGGCGCTGTACCGGAAAGCCGACGAAGCACTCTATGCCGCCAAGCGCGAAGGCCGCAACCGGGTGGTCTGCGCCGATCGCGATATCGAGAGCGACCAGGCACCGGTGTTGCAGCAGGTGTCCTGACTGGTTTTTCAGCGCTTGGCTGCACTGGCTCAAGCGTGTGGTAGTGCTGCGGCGACGTCCAAACCGCTACGGCCTCTGCGCTACTCGGGAGCCTGCGCGGCGAGCATATCCATCATGGTGCGCGCGGCATCGCGGTCTGCGGGATCTTCGAAGGCGACGTCCAGATCGGGTGCGGCATCGAGCATGTAGAGCAGGGTCCACAGCGCGAAGCGGTGGCCGCGATCGCGTTCGAGCCCGAAATCGACGCGCATTCGCTCGACCCCGGCGGGGAGCGCGGCCGGATCGACCTCGGCCAGGTCCTGGGTGCCAAAATAGCGCTGCAGCAGGTCTTCCATCTTCATTCCACCGCGCTAGCGGACCGGGCGGATCGTGCAAGGCGCTTGCACCGCGCTGCACGGCGGCAGAATTGCTTTGGGGAACGGCAATAGGCTGTTAGGGGCCGCGCATGCTTACCATCGACGGTGTCACAGTGCGGCTTGGCGGCCGGACCATTCTCGATCGCGCCAGCGCTGCCGTGCCGGTGGGCGCGCGCGTCGGGCTGATCGGGCGCAACGGCGCCGGCAAGTCGACGCTGATGAAAGCGCTGATCGGCGAAATCGAACCCGACGAGGGCGAGATTGCCAAACCGTCGCGCGCGCGGATCGGCTATATCGCGCAGGAAGCCCCCAGCGGGACGATGACGCCCGAGGAAGTGGTACTGGCTTCGGCCACCGAACGCGCCGAGCTGCTGGCCGAACTGGAAACCTGCACCGATATGTACCGGATGGGCGATGTCCATGATCGCCTGCTCGCCATCGATGCCTACAGCGCGCCGGCGCGCGCAGCGAAGATCCTCAACGGGCTGGGCTTCGACGAGGAGATGCAGCAACGTCCGGTGGAAAGCTTTTCCGGCGGCTGGAAGATGCGCATCGCGCTGGGCGCGCTGCTGTTTTCCGAACCCGATATCCTGCTGCTCGACGAACCGTCGAACCACCTCGATCTCGAAGCGACCTTGTGGCTCGAGAACTTCCTCAAATCCTATCCTGCCACGCTGTTGGTGATCAGCCACGAACGCGACCTGCTGAACAAGGTGGTCGACCATATCCTGCATCTGCAGGGCGGGGCGCTGACGCTATACAATGGCGGATACGACGCGTTCGAAAAGCAGCGCGCCGAGCGGGCGGCCCAGCTGGCGGCGGCCAAGGCTTCGCAGGATGCACAGCGCGCGCGATTGCAGGATTACGTCGCCCGCAACAGCGCGCGGGCATCGACTGCCAAACAGGCGCAGTCGCGTGCCAAGATGCTGGCCAAGATGCAGCCCGTCGCCGCGATGATGGAAGACCCCACGCTCACTTTCGGATTTCCCGATCCGGCGGAACTCAAATCCCCCATGATCACGCTTGAACAGGCGGCCGTGGGCTATGGCGATGCCCCGCCGATCCTGAAGCGACTGAATTTCCGGATCGATGCCGACGATCGCATCGCGTTGCTAGGCCGCAACGGCAACGGCAAGACCACGCTGGCCCGGCTGCTGGCTTCGCAGCTCGACCCGGTGGAAGGCGAAGTGAACGCCCCGGGGCGGCTGAAGGTAGGCTATTTCACCCAGTACCAGGTCGAGGAACTGGCCGGTGAGGACACGCCGCTCGACCTGATGAACCGCGCAATGGAGGGCGCGGCGCAGGGCGCCGTTCGCGCGCAGCTGGGGCGGTTCGGATTTTCGGGCGCGCGGGCGCAGACGCGGGTCGACAAGCTGTCGGGCGGCGAACGGGCGCGTCTGGCACTGGCCCTGATCACCCGCGATGCGCCGCATCTGCTGATCCTGGACGAGCCGACCAACCACCTCGATGTCGATGCGCGCGAAGCCTTGATCCAGGCGCTGAACGATTACTCGGGCGCGGTCATCCTCATCAGCCATGACCGCCACATGGTCGAACTGACGGCGGACCGTCTGGTGCTGGTGGATGACGGCACCGCGCGCGAATATTCCGGTAGCATGGAAGATTACATCGATCTGGTGCTGGGCCGCAAGCCGGCGAAGAACGGCCGCGGCGATGCGGCCAGCAAGGCGCGCGGCAGCAATGGCACCAATATTATTGCCCGGACGCGCATGGCCAAGGCGGAACTGGCGAAGGCCGAACAGGCGATGGCGCGGCTGACCGCCGATGTCGAGCGGCTCGACAGTGCCATCCTCGAACAGGGGACGGCCAGGGCGAGACCGAGCGGCGGGGCGAGCATCGAAAGCCTCCTCGCCCAGCGCGCGGAAGCGGCCGATGCTCTCGCCGAAGCCGAAGCGGCATGGCTGGCCGCCGGGACCGAACTGGAAGCCATCGAACAGGGCTGACACAGAAGCGCTTCCCCCCCGAGGCCTTATTCGTTACCTGCGCAGCGTGTCCGTCGCGTCTTTCCGTACAATGGCTTGCGCCGCACTGCTGCTTGTCACCGCCTGCGGTGAAGCAGAACGCGATCCTGCGCGCGAGGCAGTGCCGGTCGTTGCGCAGGACATCAGCGTGCTTCCCGAACAGATCGAGATCGAAGCCATCGGCTCGGCCCGTGCGGCAACATCGGCGGAGATTTTCGCCGAAACGGCGGGCCGAGTGACCGCTGTGCTGTTCGCGGCGGGCGATTTCGTGCGCAAGGGCGAAGCGCTGGTCCGGCTCGACGC
>Ga0070752_1001637_pt1 | contig 15426 bp, 20 predicted proteins | sample VirMetDEL_Aug_30_FD_77440 | JGI IMG/M metagenome (GOLD analysis project Ga0070752, IMG submission 77440) | Aqueous microbial communities from the Delaware River and Bay under freshwater to marine salinity gradient to study organic matter... | ecosystem: Environmental > Aquatic > Marine > Coastal...
AAATAAAAAATCAAAGGAGGAAGACTAATGACATGGGATTACTATGAAAGCGGCGAAGAGCATCTGCTCAAAAAAGAAAAGAAACAAGAACCTAAAGAGTTATTGGATTCATTAGGTCCAAAAGAAAGAAAACGATTAAAAAAGGTTCTTCAATCAGCACAACCAACTGAATTTTTTGGTAAAGACTTTACTCAAATGGGAGAATTAATTAGAGTTCTTAAGGACTTAAAGATAGTTAAGGATGATAATAAATTAAATAAGAAGATGAAATCAATGGATGAAAGGAACATTGATATAGTGGCTTCTGCTACTGAACTTCGTAAGGACTATGAGTTGCTATACCGGCAATTAAGAGATTTGGTTTATCCTAAGAAGAAAAAAGGTGATGAAAAGTGACTGACCAAAATGTTGAATTACTTGCCATTCTTAAGGCATTAACAGAAAAAATTGAAAATTTAGAAAAGACTGTTTATCATCAAGATAATTTATTGATGAAGTCTGGCTTAGTTGTTGCCCAAAGCCCAAGTCCAAAAATGAATAACGGTGGAGTTGGTTCTTCATCCGTTGGTGATGTTGGGAGCATGGAATGGTCCGATATTCACAAAATGGTCGAAAAGGTAGGTGGACAATAATGACATGGGATTATTATGAATTAAAAAAAGCATTCGGTAAAGGGAAGTGTGAAGTTAAAAAATGCGATGCACATTCATGCCGAAGCAATACAAAACAGGATATTAGAGGACAAAATGCAAGTCAAGGCTATTGTCGATTAGATGTTATCACAATTGATTCTAAAGGAAAGTGTGAGCAATTTAAACCTCCAAATCAAGGTAGTGGAAAAGGAAAATCCCCATACGATTTTAAACAAGTAATGCGTGATGTTGGAAATGCTCCGAGGGATATACGACAACAGCGAACAAAAAATCTAAAAGAACAAAGAATGAATAGGTGAGATTATGCCAGAAAGAGTGACAAGAGAAGAAAAAATTATTGAATTAACAATTTTAAAGGCGAGGGAAGTCAAAGCCCTTCGAGATGGATTAACCCAAGATGAAATGCCAACGGTTGAAAAGATTAAGCGACCAAAGGCTAAAGCCTCTAAGCATGGTATTAAACAGGACAAGGTTCATGCTAATTCCGGTGGAGAAGAATTTACTAGCGGTGAAATTAAGAAAATGTCAAATGATGAAATACGAGCCAAGACTCGCTATTCTCGAAATTTAGTTAATCAACTCGATGCTCAAATTAAAGCAAAAGAGAAAGAATTTGAGGGTAGAGAAATGAATGCTGCACAGAAGCGAACTCTTAAATTGATGAAAGCAAGAGTTGAAGCAATATACTCAGCATTAACTCTTATGATGAAAACTAAATACAAATCATACAAAGACGATGAAAAGATGGCTAAGTTCAATGAAGCAACTGATAGGGAAGAAGACCCTAGAGATGTTAATATTCCAATGGGTGAACAAAAAATTACTTCTGCTGTTTTTAAAGATTTAGATGAAGAAATGAAGGAACTTACTAAAAAACTTATGGGAGCATCTGTTTCTGAGTTGGGTAAATTAGAAGAAGAATTAGCAGAAATAAGTAGCCTGTGGCTTACTTATTCAAAGTTTTACGGTCGAAGTTCATAGGTGAAATAAATGGCTTATCTTCTTGAAAAAGATAAGTCCACATCGGATGAAATTGTTCGCTTATTTGAGAAAGTAAGAGTGGCTTATCTATCGGCTCGCACTGACCCTAAAGAATACGGTGTTAAATGGCGCAGTGCCGTGGATGGCATTAAAGAAAAATACGAGAGTACGAACCAACTTTCTAACGAGTTGAAAAACTTCATTGAAATTTCAGATTTGGAAGCAGATGATGTTAAAGACCCTCAATCTCAAAATGCAGAAAAGATATTTGATGGCATTAAAAGTCTTAGGTATTCTTCCGAATCAATAGAAGACCCATTCGCAAAACGATTCAAAGGAGAAGTTCTTGAAGCATTACTTTCTTCTCAAGAAACTATGGTCAAATTTGTGCATTATGCTATAAGGGAAGATAGTAAATCACTATCTCCAGACATTTACAGCATTAAAGACATGGAACCGGACGATATTACGGAAGGTCTTAAGGGACTTGACCTAGAAGTGGACGACATAGCACTGTATATTATTGAGCATTACGGTGACGGAAAAGACTCAAATAAGGTAGAATCTAAAGTAAAGTCTGCTATGAACATTTTAGAATTAATTTACCTTTCTAACAATGAAAAAGACGATTGGGTTGAACTTGAAGAAATTGAAGGAGTACCTGTCAAGAAAGAGGAAGAAAAGAAATCCACTGAAGAAAAATCTATTTCTGATTTTATTGTTCCTAATAAACCAATGTATAGAATTTTTGACATTGATGACATGAAAGAACTAAAAGGCTTTACCGGAGAATATTATGTTCAAGAAAAATATGACGGGCTTCGAGTTCAAGCACATAAAATAGATAAAAAAATTAAAATATATTCATTCGATGGTAAAGACATTACTTCTAAATGTAAAGAGCAAGTTGATGAGTTAAATAAAAAACACTTTGGCGATTGTATTCTGGATGGTTCATTGATATTATTCAAAGGTGATGATGCGCTAAATAGGGCAGAAACTATTTCGTACCTAAGCAAAAAAGAAGATTCCGAAGGAACTTTAAAGATGCATCTTTTCGATTTATTAAGGCATGAAGAAAAATCTTTGTTGGAAGACAGGTTAGACCGAAGAATGCAAATTATGTTCAATAATTACTCTATACATTCTAGTGAAATGTTATCTTTCCCTTCAAAGAAAGATACTCGTTTAGCAGATTCTATCAAAGATGTTGAAGAATACTCGAAAGCAATTATGGAAATGCCTACTTCGGAAGGAGTAGTAATAAAAGATTCTTCGTCAACTTATTATGTTGGTACTAAAAAGAATCCCAAATGGATTAAGTGGAAGAATTTCGTAGATTTAGATTTGATTGTTCTTGATAAGAAATCATCCGGTAGTAATTATGTCTATTCGTTAGGTGCAGGGCCAACAGAAGGGGAAGGAAAGAATTATCAAGAAGTGGAAGGTAAAACCTATATGCTTGTTGGTAAGGCTCTTAACACTAAAATTTCTGCCGACTTGGGAAGCATTGTGAGGGTTAAAATAGACCAAGTGAAGAAGACGGGCGACATATACACTATTCATTCTGCTAAGGTTATAGAAGTACCCGAAGCGGCTCATCCTGACAAGTTAGTGACTTTGGAAATGCTTTCTAAAGATAACAAAAAAGAATTGAATTATAATGTTGAAGCACTAAAAAAAGGTTTAAAAATAACAGACCACATTCACGGAGAAGCATCTGTTATAATTAAAAGTGACATGGATGGTTTTACTATCTATGGTTTTGAAGAAGACAATCTTATGGCTAAGAATGCATTAATTGATTTAGACCTTTGGAAGACTCAAGCGGAAGAAATTATGAAAACTAAACAATCTCGATTAACTGTTGCTGGATTCCAATATCTTAAAACCTCTGGGCCTAAAACAATTAAAGAACTACATAATCATTTAGTCAAAAACCACAAAGACCTATATGAAGATATTCTTGAAAGTAAGTTTGGTAAACTTAAAGATTGGATGAAACAAAGAGATGGTATTTCTTATGATGAAAAAGATAAGAAACTTTTGGCCGATGAAGATAAAATTATGCAAGAAAGCGATATTCTCAAAGAATATAAAACACCAAAGGAATATAGAGAAGGTAATTTTAAGATATATCTTAGGGATGATGATAACTTAAATTTCGTTATTAAACTAAAAGATGAATCTATTAATTGGTTAATAGATTTAGAAAACTCAGATGATATTTATGAATTGTTTGGTAAAGCCGGTAAATTTCCTGCTATGGTGGCTAGAAATATTTCTAAGAGAAAAACACTTGATGAAGGCAAAATAAAATTAGGGGTTCAAAAAGATGGTTATCACGAATATTTCTTAGAAGGCAATAAATTTGATACCAAATTCAACATTAGGAGAGTTAGAGCAGAAGGTAAAGAAATGTGGTTAGCATGGTCTGGCTACAAGCAATCACCTGCTGATGCCAAGAATGATTCAGGATTATGGAATATTTATGACGACAGGTATAATGAATTGCCCCTTCCTGAAAAATGATGCGAGGCTATTATATACTCAAAGTTGGTAGGAAGGTTTGAGGAACATGGCTACAAGTGTTATGGCTACTAGGAATGATGATTTCACCATTCTAAAGAGCAACGACGACTTGATGATTGGTGGATATGCAAGTATTGAAATCGTGGATAAACAAAACGATTTGATTACATTAAAAGCATTACAAGAATCAGTAAAAAAGTTTATGGAAGACTCAAAGTTTAGAAATGTAATGACTAACCACTCAAATGTTCAAGTCGGTGAAGTTGTAGATTCATATAGAGATAAAACTGGAAAATTATGGAAATCCGAAGTTGATGATGTTGGGTTCTTTGTTGTAATTAAATTAAGGGACGACATTGAAAAAGCAAAAGAAGTAGGAAGAAACATTCGCAAAGGGTCATTAAGGTCATTTAGTATTGGTGGACAGGCATTACAAAAAGTAAAGAAAAGCCACAACGAATTAGGGGAATATAACGAAATAAGTAAGTTAGAACTCCATGAAGTGACAATCTGTGAAAAAGGCATTAACCCCGAAGCGAAATTCGATATTTTAAAACAAGATATAGGAAGTGAAAAAATGAGCGAAAAATTAGAAAAAGCACTGAGCGAGTTAGACACTCTTCTAGAAGAAGTTAATATGCTTCGTAAGGAAGAAGAAATGGCTGATGATGAACAAATGATGATGCCCGACGAAGAAAAGGGTAATTATGAAATGGCTGACGATGAAGAAGAAATGGCTGATGAAGAAGAAATGGGCGAATACCAAGACGACGAAGCAAAAGCATACCTTCGTACTCTTGATGGCGCAGGAAACCAAATTGGCGAACCTGCTGACCGAATCGTGATTAACAACGGTAAGCCAACTTCGTCTGATATGCCCGTAGTTAAGGCATTCAACAACAATGAATTTGATTCTCTTGATTTGAGCAATTCAAACATTGAGAAGGCTTACGCCGCTTTCCGTGAGGAACAACTCGAAGCACTTGCTTACGATAACCTCCGAAAGTCCTTTGAGTCCCGATTTGCTTCCGAAAGAGCAAACCGTGAGAATGTTCTCGCAAAGTCACAATATGACGCTGCAAGTGAAATTTCTTCTCTTAAAGAAGAATTTACTCAATTGCGAAAGTCTTTGACAGCCGAGAAGGATTCAATCATTAAGGCTCAACAAGAATCAACTATTACCCTCCCATCAATGAACGACCTTGCAGAAATGGAATGGTCCGACATTCATAAGATGGTGAACAACATTTGAAGGTGATTTAAGATGACAGGATATATTAACACAATACGAGATTTAGAAGCACAAACATACGGAATTAACAATTTACCTGCTGGTAATGCTCTTTTGAAGCAAGCAGGAATGATTGGCGGTATTCATACCGGTCACGACGGTTCTCCGGCATTGTCCGGTTCAGCCGTTGGTGATGTTTCAGCACTATACAACATTGTTTATGGACAAAAGGTTTGGTCTATGCTAAACCGAGAAGTGAACGCACTATCAATGATTGCAAAGCGACCTTACTCTTCGAGTGGATGGCGAGTTCTTAAGAGCCGACCTGCTGGTGGAAGTGGAAACTTATTCACTGTTGATGCAAGCGGAACAGAAAACCTTGCTGAATTAGGTTCGGATTCCCCAAGAGCAGACATGATTGGTGGTGTTCCTGAGAATGCAGCCCTTTCAACTGCACAAGATGGATTAGGCCCAATTGCTCCAACCTATGCTCAATTAAACATGAGTCCAAAGGTCGTTGCACATCAATTCGATTTCAGCGAACTTGCTATGGAAATGGCACAAATTGATGATGGAATTGGCGACATTAGAGCGCAAATGCGAGAAGACATGGGTAAGCACCACGCAGAAGTTCAAAACAAGATGCTTGTTATGCCTTTGGAACATTACGGTGAATCTTCCGCTATGCCTAACATTGGAAACAACTATTCGTCATTGTTGAAGGTTATTACATCAAGAGCAGAATTACTCCTAATTGATGGTGGAGTTCTTGCTACTGATACAACCACCGCTTCTAACGCATTAGGTAAGATTTACGGCAGTGAGCGATTTAGTGCCGCTTCTTTCCTTGATGCAGAAGTTGATTTCGGTACTGATTACACTGCTGGAAATGTTCGTCAATTGACGCTAACTCTCCTAAACAACATGGTTCGCAACTTGCGACTTGCTGGTGGTTCGCCAAAGGTTATTCTAACCGGATATGATACCATTCAAGCCCTTGCTGACCTATTGCAAAGCCAAGAGCGATTCATGGACCGAAAGGAAATTGTTCCTACGGTTAATGGTGTTCGTGGAACAAAGGGTCAAGAAGTCGGTTTCCGTGTGGCAACATACTACGATATTCCATTGATTCCTGTTAAAGACATGACTTCAACAGGTGCGGCTTCAACCAAACTAAGTGATATGCTTTTCCTTGATACAGACCATTTGTGGCTATCTGTTATGAAACCAACTCAATACTTTGAGGATGGTATCGCTAACGGAAATCCATTTGGTGTGGGAACTTTGGGCAACCGTGCGCTTTACCGAACAATTGGTGAAGTTGGCTGTTCATTCTTCAAAGGTCAAGGGAAGATAACAAACATACAATGAGGTGATTTAGAATGGCATTTGCAACAGTAATACATTTAGAGATGAATTTAGAAGGAAACCGTAAATTAGTTTGCGGTCAAACAACGACAGACGGCACAGATGGAAACATTGAAACAGGACTTTCTTTAGTCGAAAGCCTTGTCTTTACCCATAAAGGTGCGGCAGTAGAAGCGGCGGCGGCTACTGTTAATGCTAACTTACCGCTAGCAAGCGGCGATGTAGCAATTAAATGCACAAGTGGCGATGTTGTTTATTTCCAAGCAATCGGACAGTGAGGTGTTTTAATTGGCACTAGCATTTACAACAACTTTATTGCCCGACCATAAGGGCAATACACGACCAAAGGCAGTTGGTGATGAATATGTCGTTGATGCTTTAATTGATGTGACTTCCCATGTAGAGGCAGGAGCAACAATTAATGCTTCCGACCTCGGACTATCATCAATTCATTGCGTGACAATTTGTGGAACCGAGGGTGCAAACGCTACTGTTCCATCAATTCTTACATCAGAAACAGGAACCTATACATCAACAAGTTCATTTAAGTTGATGTTCACGGCTTTAGACGGAACAAACGCAACAGTGGCTAATGATGCCGACCCTGCGTGTGCTGTCCGAGTTCGTGCTTGGGGCCTTATTTGAGGTGAATTGAATGGTGACAGTTCGATTGAGTGATAATTCATCAGTTCGTCGGCTTTACATCAATCCAAAGCAAGAGATTACAAGGGAAGATGGGGTAGCCGTTCCGCTAAAATGGGCGGCTATCCGTCTTTCTGACCCGAATCTTTTCTTTACTTTTGATGAAGAAGACAAGGAAGAATTGTCCAACTTGAATGAAAGGTTTTTAGGAATCTTTTCTAAAGAAATGGGTAAAGAAAGTTTAACTAGCAAGGAATTGCTTGAAGAACTTCTACCAACTCCGAAGAAAAAAATCCTTCCAAAATCACCACTTAAGAAAACTAAGGCTGTAAGTAAGCCGAAGTCTTCCTTAAAGTAGTGATTAGACCGACACATTAAATAGGCAGGGCAAACCTGCTCTAAACAACGAAGGTGATTCAATGGTAGCAGGTTGCAGAAGTAGTGGTGTTAAAACAGCAAGTGCCTTAATTGTGAGTGGACAAGCAAAATTGATTTCAATTCATGCTTGTTCCGTTGGTGCGCCAACAGTAATTAAGGTCTATGATAATACAGCCGCAAGTGGAAAGGAAGTTGCAAGAATAACAATGCAACCCGACCAAGTTTTAGAATTTGATATGCATGGAGTATTATGCAGAAATGGTATTTATTTGGAAGAAGCCTCCGGTGCTATGGAAGTTTCTATTGAATTTGCTTGAGGTGATTTAATGGCGGCATTAAACAACGATACTCGATTGGTTATGACAATTCTTTTTGTCGGAACCATTAGCGGAGCAAATGTGTATTTCTATTCAGCCTATGGTCTTAACTTTCCATATACGCCAATAGCACATTCAGTTCTTTTCGGATTGATTACGGTTGGTGGAATCATGGTTATGAAAGCACTATTTGACTTATCACTTAATGATAAGATTGAAATACGCTTATTGGATAGGCAGATTGAAGCACACTTTCAGCGTGTAGCAAGAGAACAACAAATTAGACAGAAACTTCGTGAAAGTATGAAACAATACGGAGTAAATAAGAGGGAAGCATGGAATAATGTTTATCCCGAAACCCCAACCGCTTCATTTGAAGAAAGCCAAATTCCAAACGAATTTTTGGCGACTATTCAACAATGAGGTGATTGAATGGTTCTTAGTGATTTAATGGGTTTTTCCGACTCGGATTACGCATACAATCAACAAAGGGCGCATTCTGCTGATTTGTTTTTTATTAAGATGAGAGCGTGGTTTTGGGGCGGTTGCTCCACTCTATTTTTTTTCTTAGTAGGTAATATTCTAGGAGTAGTCTTAGATATTAGTATAATGGGTAGTATTTTTGAATTATTTAAATCTTTATTTGGAGGCCATTGAATGTCAGTAATGGCTGGTTTCGCAATCTTAATTACAGAAGCAGTAGTTTCATTTTATAAAAAAGTTCACGCAATTAACTTTGGAGTCTATGGTTCAACAATGGTAGGTAAAACAACCTTAAGCCATCAATTAAGAACGAGAGGTGAAGTTCAGCAAATCAACAGAAGAACAGTTGGATTAGAAAGGGCTTCAAGAAAAGTAATTAAATTTGATGGAGAATCCCATACATTAAAAAGTGCAGACATTGGTGGAGAAGCGATGTATTGGAAAGAATGGGTTAAAGATATGAAATCCCGCAAAGTAAGATACATTATTTTTATGATAGACCATAGGCACTTAGATTCACCTTCAAACTTAGACCACCAACTTGCTTGGAAATTTTTAGTAGATACAATCATGTCAAACAGATGGCCCAATGGTAAAAAGAAAAAAGATAACGATTACCCTATGGCAGTTAGTATTTGGGCAAATAAGTACGATATATGGGGAGAAAAATATCCACTTAGAGAAGGACAGAAAATTGATAAACATGACATTTATGAGCCATTTAAATATGGAATGCGACAATTGAATGATAAAGGAATACCTACATTTAAATATATTGTTTCTGCGAAATCTGACCCTGAAATGGTCTATAAAGGAATTACTACACTGATAAAGGATTACTGATATTATGTACCAACAGCCAAATTTAATAAATAACACGACAGCACAAAAGATGTTTTTACCTAAACTACAACAGTTTAGGTCGGCAGGTTCTATGGAAGAATACACATATACTGCACTTAAGCCTAAGAAACAATTAAAAGAAATTAAAAAAGTTCTTCTTCCAGAAAAGAAAAAATTTATTTTTAAATATGGATATAAATTTAATTTAAAAGATAGATGTGTTGTATGTGGAATGCACCACATTTGGGAAGCCGGTGATTATTTAAGACCTCCGATACCTTTGGATAATGTCACCAAAGGAAGACCAATGAGAGGTACTTATTGTCAAAAACACGCAGGTATTCATAAACAAATGGAAATGCTACAACAGCAGATATTAGCAGATGAACATGGTTTGGATTTCAAAGGTTTTATTCCAAAACCTAGAATGCCTAATGTGTTAAGAAGCAGCCCTTTAACTACATTAACCAAAGAACAAGTTATTTCTTTGACCTCAACCGGATGGCTTATAACGCCACCCGCATTGAAGGAAAGTGAGGGTGAGAGAGCAGAAGTTCTCCGACTTATTGCTGAAATAGAAATAAATACAGCAAGATTAAACTCAATAGTAAATAATGGTAAAAAGGAGGAATAAATTTGGGAATTTTAGGAACAAGCAACGGAACAGTGATGAACGCTGTTCAAGCACAAGGCGACCAACAATTTAAAACTGTAAATAATCTATTATCTTTACAAGATAACCATGTTGAAGAATTTTTCCAATATCACGGTGAGCAATTTTTAACCACTCTTGAAAAGTTGATGGAAGATGTTGTTGAAAGAGTAGTAAGCCAAATGCTTGCTAAGTTATCTTTTACAACAACAGGTTCAAAGATGACTATTGATGCTGATGCTATGAGAGAGTACGAAAGAATTACTCAAGAGAACATTGATTTAGATATTCAAAGGATTCTTCAATCAGCCATTAACACAGAAGTAGTGAATCAAAGGAAACTTGCTAAGTCGCAATACCTCGAATCTCAAGGGTTTAGTGGTGGCGGTATGGGTGGCGGTATGAACCCTGCTGGACCCTCCGCAGGGATGGCAATAGCGGGTTTAACAGGCAACCAGCAACAATTCATGCAAGGACAATCTGCTATGAATAACGGCAGTGGCTACCCAATTCCTCCAAGTGGAAATGATGGTTATGGTCGTCCTTATTGGATTGACCCACAAACGGGACAAATGAGTTATGAACCACCTTCAAGCGGATTACATTTAGGTTCGGCCATTCAAAAAGGTGCGGCTTGGGCTAAATGGTTAATGTGAGTTGATTCTTATTGAATATTACCTACGACAATAATGATTTCCCTGTAAATTCTGGGGCCATAAAAAAAGAAATGGCTTTGTTTTTACTTAGAAATTATTTAGATATAGATTCTAACTCGTCTAGGAAATATAGACAAATTGCTAAGAATTTAGGAATTAAGAAGTTAAAAAAAGTTAATTCTAAGGATTGGAATGCTGATATTAGTAGAGAATGGACAAAAGCCCACACTACTGCACTAAACCAAATTCAAGGATTACCTATTGATGAATTAGTTTCTTTTACTAATAAAAAACTTAAAAGTTCTGGAAAGAAAAACATTGAAAGGTTATCTACTTTAAAAGGTAGAAAACTGAAAATAAAAGAACTTTCTGATGGCGACTTACTTTCTACTGCCTTCGCAGAACCTGAAGAAACAGAAAAAAGTAGAGAAAAAATAAAATTTTCAGAAAGTCAACGAAAAGAATATTTAGAACAAATTATTAAAGCAACAAAACCTACAACTAAAGTTGATACTACATCGGCTAAGTATGAAAAAGATGAAGACGGAAACAAAAAACTTACTGCTGGAACAGAAAAAACAATTACTACTAAAACATTTAAATTTTCTGAACCGACAGCAGAAGATTCTGGAAAACTTAAATTACTAGCAGATAATAATGTTAGAGGCATTTCTCTCATTCGTGCAGGGGGTAATGAACAAGCAGACACAGGGGATATTAAACCCCTTACACAGTTTAATTATTTAAATCGTGGAAATTATAGTGACCGTTCCAAAAAAGAAAAAATTGCTTTAGCATGGGATGATAAAATAAGTTCAATGGATAAAAGGCTTACAAATAAAGAGGCTATTGATTTTTTACGCAGTGGAATAAAAGAAACTTCTTTTGCTAATAAACTTATCATTCAATATATAAAATCCTATAAATCAGGAGCAGAAAAAATACTACCATTCTTATCACAAAGAGGAACAAAACAAACCCAATCAAGGCTTCAAAGAGTAAGAAATCCTTTAGAACTAAAAGAAAAATTATATAATTTAGAATTTTTGTTTGGTAAAGTTTACAAAACGGATGATGAAGAACCTAAAGAATTAGAAACAATAGACGATTCCTTTGACAAATTATTAGAGCAATATAAAGAATATAATTCTTTCAAGGATAAAAACACATCTTTAAAACAAAAAAATATGCCAAGAATAATATCGAACATGACTGTTCTTCTAAGTAAAATAAAGAGGAACATAAATCAACATAGTTCAGAACTAAAAGAAAAATTAAATTCTTTACTAGAAGTTAGAGAAAGTAAGGAAAAAAAGGCAAGCACTTCTTCTAGGGATATTACTAAGAGTACAGATGCAAAAAAAGCCTTTGATAATTTCAAACAATGGTTTAGTTCTAAAGATGGATTTTTTGCTGACCTTATTGATGACACTTATCATCTTTATTCTTTTGAAATTGTAGTTAAAAAAACAATTACCAAAGAAACTGAACAAGACGAAGAAGACAATACAGTAATAAAAACTACACCTAACTATGAGTTCGTTTCTTTTAAAATATCCGAAACTCATGAAATTAGTAGGGGTAGTGCTAATACTAGAGTAAAAAGTGGAAAACAAACGGACGAACAAGGCTACTATTCTAAATATTCAAAAAGAGGTTATTCCCCTAAGTCATTGTATGACTTACCTTCTGAAGAAAAACAAAGTCTTAGGTATTTTGTAGGTTCAATACAATCAGGCATAGAAAAACTACAAAATAGACTAAATAACTAAGGAGGTAAATAAAATGGCAATTGCATCTTCCCCAAGCGACTATACTGCAATCAATGTTGATTATTCAACAGGTAGTGGATATTATACTGATAAAGGTGCAGTATCAGATATGCTACAAGTTCCAGCATTTTCTACCTCAACTTATCCAACTCAAGCACAAGTGGGTTCAATCATTAAAAACATTGAAGGTATCATTGATGATAAAGTAAAGCGTTCTTATCGACCAATTATTTATAGAAATGAATTTCACAACTTTGAATTTATTAGACACCCGATGCAATCTTATTATGGTGGCTATGTAGGTTTTGTTCAATTAGATACTTTGAAACTAAAGAAGGTTATTTCTTTACAAGTTTGGCAAGGAAACAGTTATCTTGAACTTGCTTCTGCCCAAGCGAGTTTAACCCTTGATACAACAGGATATAAAAATTTAAGAAGCATTACATTACAATTACCTAACAGTGGAGATTCTTGGGTATTGTATCATCATGGTGAAGGTTCATTAGCCGCACATAATACATTCCATAATGGGTTTGGTTCAAAAACAACTGCTCAAGAGATTTGTCATTTAATTAACGAAGAATATCCTTCAAAGACAGCACAGTTCACAGGAGCAACAAGGGATAAAGTATTGACTTCTTCACCTAATGGCCTTAACATAAGTGATTTCTTCTATGCCAGCACAGACCCCGATAACGGCAACAAAGTGAACATTTCTAGCCTTTTAGCAGGGGAAGACGGCTCATATTGTACCATCACCCTTGCAGATAAGGCGGGTCAAACCTCAAGCACTGATTCAGTTGTGTTCACTGATATGCAAGATATGAAGCGTCTTGGTTCTTTTTGGAGTATAGGGGATGAGGGGCGCATTTTCTTCTTAAGGGACTATCCTTACCATACACAAAATTCAATCATTTGTACCTATATTGCAGGTAGTAATCGTGTTCCGTCTGCAATTCACAAAGCGGCTACTATGCTAGTTGCGGCTGAATTGCTTAGACATGACGACCAAACGATTCTAATTGCAGAAACAGGCGGCAACATCTCGACGAAGGAAAAGTATGATATACTCACAAAAGAAGCATACGATATACTCAAGGGCAAGGCCGACATGGTTTTCTTATTAGATTGATATGTTTTCTAAAATTGGCATTAAAGAGTTCCAACACTATTTGGATATAGAAAAGGAACGGCAGTTAGCACTACAAGAACTTTCGGAAATACTAGGAATAGACATTACATTTAGTGATGAAGAAATAAGAAAAAATGCAGAAGAAAATTTTGCAAAAAATTTTAATAAAAAAATAGAAAAGGAGTTGAATAAATGGATGAAGTCAGCCTTCTCATAGATTTAGTTAGCAGTAATTGGTCGTCTTCTGCGACTACTTTACAAAGTGCAGGGACGATTACAGCAGACCATGTTGCTATTCCCAACTTTGTTGATGTAAGAACATTACAAAAGAATAAAGGAGTTCGATATGATTTAACTGCTAAAGATGTTATTATCTTCTTTGAGGATTCCCAAAACATAGAATACCCTACTACCAACTTTGATGTTAGGAATGAAACCTATTCATTTACTATGCATATAAGAACCATTCACGATGAAAGGGCTGGAACTGATGCTAATTTTGGCAGGGATAGGCTAAGGGCTTTATACTTGGTCGCTCGTCATGCACTTGAGCGTAGCCGAACAGGATATACAGCGAGTGATGGGTCTAAATTTAATCAATTATTCGTAGGTTCAAGAAGTGAAAGCAATGACCGTAGTAAGCGTCTATTCGGCTATAAATTATCAGTAGAAACAAAAAGATTCGCATTAACACTCCCTTAGTAAGTTTGTAAAGGAAAGGAGAGGATAACATGGCAGTAGAAAACAGCAGTATATTTTTAGGTAGCGGCGCAACGATGACTTTAGTTCCAGAATTGGACTTTTTCTTCAAGGCGGAAACAACAAGTACAACAGCAATTCAAATTGAAACAACTAATGCAGTTCAGTTTCAATTAGTTCCTAATCTTTATGTTGGTTGTACCTTAGATTGGTACGATAACGGTGTCTATACTTCTTCTCACACAATTACTGCAAATGACCATGATACCTTTACAATTACACCTGCTACGGGTGCGGCGGTTGTCACTGCTGATGATGAATTTGTTTTAAGAGCGTATGGTTCACCTTGTCCTGCTCCCGATTCAGATAATGACGGAACAGGTAAAACAAGACTTCATGCTGACAATTGGCTTGGTTTGATTGAAACCGCTTCCTTCCCAAACATCGAAGTTGAAATGAAACAACTAAATCTTTCTCTTGGTGGTTCTCGAAATTTTACTCACCAATACAAAGGCATTGAAACTGCTTCCGGTGGTAATCTTGCATTGGTTTGTAATCAAGTCACTTGGCTTTATTATGCTTTAGGCAAGTGTACCGAATTAAGTTTTGGTGGTGGAACTTCTGCTTCAAACCACCCAACTAATTATCACACAGGAACAGCCGCACATAAGTTGTATTTCCACGGAACCTCGAATACTTCTCATGTTGATGAAGGTCCGTTTATTTATCGTGTTGGTCAAGCAAGTTATGGAGAAAATCATATTATTCCCCCTTTGCTTTTTACTGTTGATGATACCGTTGCTGATTTAGATTCTGCTACTTATCCTGTTGCGGCAACAGGTCAATACATCACATACAAGTTTGAAGAAACAAATGGCGCACATTTGCCATCATTTGCACTTGAGTATTCATTGACCAAAGATGTGGCAAATAATTTCCAAGCAGACCAAGATGCAGATGCAGAAGACATTAACTTTGTTCGTGTAGCAAGAGGTAATCGTGTCAATACTTTGACAATGACCGCTAATGAAAACGAAGAAGTTAAAATGACTTTAGATTTGAATACAAGAGCAGTGACTCCTATTCC